>Ga0164296_1000257_pt1 | contig 67294 bp, 69 predicted proteins | sample GEODES057metaG_FD_113533 | JGI IMG/M metagenome (GOLD analysis project Ga0164296, IMG submission 113533) | Dystrophic lake water microbial communities from Trout Bog Lake, Wisconsin, USA - GEODES057 metaG | ecosystem: Environmental > Aquatic > Freshwater > Lake | place: USA: Trout Bog Lake...
AATTGTGCAGCAAAAGCCATGAAATCAACATTACTCCTCATCGATATTGGTAATACTAGAACAAAGTGGTGCTTATTAAATCCACTTTTAAATGATTGGGACTTTGAAAAATTCTATGGCGTTATGTCTAATTCAGAATCACCATTCTCACAGATGGGCAATCACACTCTTCAGGCAATTATTGATGAGAGAGAACATATTCAACAAATTATTATTTGTAATGTTGCCCAAGACTCTGTAGGGCATCTTTGGCGTCAGTGGCTAATGATGCATCTACCTCAAACAAGTATTAATGAATTTACATCATCACTTACTTTTTCTAAGGTAGAAAATCATTATCAAGCGCCATATGATCTCGGGAATGATCGCTGGGCAGCTATTATCGGGGGATTTTATTTTGCACCACAAGGAAATTACTTAGTTGTAAGTAGTGGTACAGCAACAACCATTGACTATATCAACGAAGAATTAGCTTTTGAAGGTGGCTTAATCCTTCCAGGTATAAATTTAATGCTGCATGCATTGGGTTCTAAAACAGCCCTATTACCAAATTTATCTTATCAATCTCCCCAAGTAATGCCCAATTACTCTCTAGGACATTCAACTGACTCGGCGATACTTCAGGGTGTTTTATATTCTCAACTAGGCGCTATTCAATTAGCGCTAGATTTAAACCCACAAATTAAATGCCTTATCGTATCTGGTGGGAATGCCTCTCTTTTGTATCAGCACCTTGAAGCAAAAACAAATCAAAATTTTAAAGTTATCTTAGATCCTTTTGTTGTCTTTAGAGGTTTAAGTCTTTGGTTTAAAGATGGGCAATAATCATGAGTCGCTTTATAAAAATTAATTTGAGCTTACTCATTCTGTTTAACTTTTTAGCAGCAGTCCTGATTTTGACAATACCCTACGATTTCGCACATTCAGTAGAATGGCTTTGGGAAAAAGCAAATGTAAAAGAAGAGTCCATTTTGGAGAAAAATACTTTAGATAAGCTCGATACGATAACTATCAACGGACCTATCCAAGGTCATGCAGAAATTGTTACGCAAAATCCTTAGGCTCTAATTTTGCGTAATAAATTAGTAGTTGAACGCTCGTGAATAAACGGAATCGCTATTGCTTTTCCATTCCAAGTTTTAACTAATTTGGTTTCTGGAAGTGTTTCAATTTGATAATCCCCGCCCTTTACATAGATCTCTGGGCGAACTTTACTAATCAGTTCAACTGGAGTTTGTTCTTTAAAACAAATCACTAAATCCACACACTCAAGAGATGCCAGCAAAGCCATACGATCTTCTTCAGAGTTAATCGGGCGATCATCACCTTTGCCTAGCATTTTGACAGATGCATCTGCATTAACTCCAACCACTAAACTTTTTCCAAGCATTTTTGCCTGTGCCAAATATGTAACATGACCTCTATGCAAAATGTCAAAAACCCCATTTGTAAAAACAATAGGCTTTTCAATACTTTGGAGTTTAATACGTAAAATTTCTTCGCTAAAGCCAAGTTTTAATATCTTGTCTTCAAAATCAGGGGTTGGTAATTTACTGGTATCCATATCACTATTTTAAGGTGCTTTTTGAAAGAGTTTGAAATATGGCTTAGACTCTCTTAAGAATGTTTCCAAACCCATTATTTATTTAAGGCTTACTATGCAATTTTGCAAACTAATTGTGATGTTTTTTTTGATAGGGCTGACTTCGCAAGCTATTGGTCAATCGACTGAAAAAAGTACATCTTCAAATCCACAAAATTGCCCAGCATCACTAAATTTTAAATTTCCTCGGCTGCAAGATGAACAAACTCAGGACTTGTGCCAATACAAAGGAAAAGTTGTCTTAGTAGTGAATACTGCAAGCTACTGTGGTTTTACATCCCAATATGAAGGCTTGGAGAGTATATATGCCAAGTACTCCTCAAAAGGATTTGTTGTCATTGGTTTCCCATCAAATGATTTTGGTCAACAAGAGCCAGGTTCTAATAAAGAAATTGCTGATTTTTGTAAAAATACTTACGATGTAAAATTTCCAATGATGGCTAAAACTGTCGTAAGTGGTCCAAACGCTAATCCCATGTTTAAATTTCTCATTGAAAAAACTAAAACTACTCCTAAATGGAATTTTTATAAGTATTTAATAGATAGGGATGGAAATGTAGTCAACTCTTTCAGCAGTATGGTCAAGCCAGAAAGTAAATCGATTACAAACGAAATTGAAAAACTATTGGCTGGGAAATAATGGCGGAAAAATTACGAATTGCAATTGTTGGTGCAGGAATTTCTGGTTTAAGTTGTGCATACGCTTTAAGAAATCACCCCTCACTTGATGTACATCTTTTTGAAAAAGAATCATACATTGGGGGGCATAGCAACACTATTTCATTTACCCCTAAAAATTATTCTGAATCTTTTCCAATTGATACAGGCTTTTTGGTTTTTAACGAATGGACTTATCCTGGTTTAATACAATTTTTTGAAGAACTTAATGTTCCAGTTGCGAAATCTGAGATGTCCTTCTCGGTTTCACTCAATACCAGAAAAGGTTCAAGAATTGAATGGGCTGGAGATAATCTAAATACTTTATTTGCACAAAGAAAAAATCTTTTAAACCCCAGCTTTTTACGTATGTTATTTGATATCGTTAAGTTCAATAATGCTGGTAAAAAAATTGCAAAAGATATCGAGACTCAAAAAGCCAACAACTCTATTCAATTCGAATCAGTTGAAGAATTTCTAAAACGTAAAAACTTTAGTGAAGTTTTTAGAGATTGGTACTTATTGCCTATGATAGGTTCAATTTGGTCATGTTCGCCAAAGGATATGATGCAATTTCCAATACAAACACTGATGCAATTTTGCAATAACCATGGCCTATTAAATATTATCGATCGTCCTCAATGGATGACGGTAAAAGGTGGTTCCAAAGAATATGTATCAAGTGCAGTAAATTCACTCATTGCAAACGGAATTACAGTTGAAAAAAATCCAGTTCTAAGTGTCAATAGAGCTAACCAAGAATCACCCTATCCCATAAGAATTCAATTTGCTGACGGACAAACCCAAGATTTTCATAAAGTTATTTTTGCTTGCCATTCTGATCAAACGCTAGAAATTCTATCGGATCCTTCAGATGACGAAATTAGTATTCTGGGCTCAATTCGATATAAAAAGAATCTTGCATATGTTCATGAAGATCGTAATCTACTCCCTAAACTTTCTAAAGTATGGGCAGCCTGGAACTATACTTGCGAAATAGAGTATTCAACAAATGGAATTGATAATTCACCGGCAGTTTGTGTTCATTACCTCTTAAACAAATTGCAACCACTTCCTGCATTTGCTTCTTCGATACCCGTTGTGGTTAGCCTTAACCCACAAATAACGCCCGACCCAATTTATACCCACAAATGTATTGAATATTCACATCCGATTTTTGATAAAGAAGCCATCAAAGCACAACAGAAATTACACAAAATTCAAGGATTAAAAAATACCTTTTATTGCGGTGCTTGGACAAAGTATGGGTTTCACGAAGATGGGTTTCAATCTGGAAAAGCAGTTGCAAATAACTTATTAGATTCGATGATCTCCATATGAGTTTCGCCAATAAGATATCTATTCATTTTGGGGAGGTGATCCATCATAGATTCTCCCCTGAAAATCTGTTTAGATACTTTACTTTCTATATTCGCATTCCTATGCGTTCAAGAAAATTTAACCCCCAATTATTTAAAAATAGTGGTATCGGAGACAATCAATTTTCTTGGATTTCTTTTTATGATAAAGATCATGGAGATCAAAATTTATATTCCCTTGAATGGATTGAGCACATTCTTCAGAAATCTCAATTAGCTAATGAAGTCGATGGGGAAATTTGGCTGCATACCTTTCCAAGAATATTAGGATTTGTATTTAATCCGGTTAGTTTTTGGTTTTGTCATCAATCTAATGGCACGCTCAAAGCTATTATCGCAGAGGTAAACAACACATTTGGTGAGCGTCATACCTACTTATTGAAGGCACCAAATAATCAATCGATAGCATGGGGGGAAGAACTATTCACTGAAAAAATATTTCATGTTTCTCCATTTTTTGATGTAATTGGTCACTATCGTTTCAGATTCATGCAACAATCCAGCAATAATCCTCATCCAAAGTACGTAAGTCGGATAGATTATTTTCAAGGCGATCAACATACTCTCATGACTAGCGTGAATGGTACAGAGTATCCCTTGAATTTTTATACAAAATTCAAGGCCATATCTCGTTTTCCACTTTTAACAATTTCAGTTGTCGTGAAAATTCACTGGCAAGCAGTTAAACTTTGGGTCAAAGGTGCAAAATTTTATAAAAAACCAAAGCCTCCAAATATTCCAATTTCTTAATATGTCTACATTTGCTCAAAAATTTATTTTTCAAGCCTTTAAAAAACTAAAAGGTGGTCGAGTACTATTAACGCTTCCCGATGGAACTGAGCATCTCTTTGGAGAAGATGAAAAGGATGCGATAACTACTCCAATTCATGTTGTAGTGAATGATGTCCAAGCTTTTCAATGGATTATTTCAAGGGGGGATATTGGCGTAGCTGAATCCTATTTTAAAAACCTGTGGCACACAGATGAATTAGATCGTTTTTTGCAACTGGCACTCAAAAATAGAGCTGCTCTTGATGCCCTTATATATGGTTCTTGGTGGGGATCTATATTTGCAAAAATTAAACATTTATTAAATAAAAACACAAAGTCCGGAAGCAAAAAGAATATCCAAGCGCACTATGATCTTGGAAATAACTTTTATTCCTTATGGCTTGATTCAAGCATGATGTACTCTAGCGCATTATTTTCAGACGGAAATGAAAAAACACTTGAGCAGGCCCAAAAAGATAAATGCTTAAGAATTATTAGCATGTTAAATACCCAACCTGATGATCACATTTTAGAAATAGGTTGTGGTTGGGGTGGTTTTGTAAAAGAAGCAAATGCAAATGGACTCCATGTTGATGCAATCACCATTTCTAATGAGCAATATAAATTTGTACATCAAGAACTTAACCATCAAGTTAATAAAGAATCTAAATCTCAAGTATTGCTTAAGGACTATCGTGATTGCAATCAACAATATGACGGGATTGTTTCTATTGAAATGTTTGAAGCTGTTGGTGAAGAATACTGGCCCTCATATTTCAAAACAATCTATCGTTGCTTAAAACCAGGTAAAAGGGCAGTGATTCAAAGTATCGTCATTGATGAATCTTTATTCCCTCGCTATAGAACTAAAACTGATTTTATTCAACAATATATTTTCCCAGGAGGAATGTTGCCTTCTGTAAGCGTATTCGAGGATCAAGCTAAACATGCTGGATTAAGAGTGAAAGATAAATTATTTTTTGGGGATGATTACGCTCAAACACTTCGTATTTGGGCATCCTCATTCAATCAAAAATTAAAAGATGTAAAAAGTCTCGGCTTCAAAGACGAATTTATTAGACTCTGGAATTTTTATCTGTTTTATTGTGCAGCAGGCTTTGCAGGAAAAAATCTTGAAGTTGTCCAATTCACATTAGAAAAGCCACTTTATGAGTCTTAATCAACCTATTAAGGATTTTTCAAATCTGAATGTTTGGATTATCGGGGCATCTTCTGGCATTGGTAAAGCTTGTGCTAAATGGTTTGCCAATCAAGGTTCGAACCTAATCCTGTCTGCTAGAAGATTTGAATCTCTTAAAGAAATAGAAAATTCATTACCCCCCAAAAAGGAAAATCAAACGTTTCAGTCAATCGCTTTGGACGTTACTCAAACTTCAGAAGTGAAAAACGTTAGCGCTCAAATTCTACAAATTTGGGGCAAGATCGATATTCTTCTTTTTGTTTCCGGTGTATATACCCCCGTTAGAGCTGACGAATTTGATCTGGACGTGACTGGAAAAATGATTGAGACTAATCTAATGGGGCCTATGAGGGTGGTGTCATCCCTTATGCCACAATTTTTAAACCAGTCTTTTGGACATATTGCGCTTGTTGGAAGTGTTGCCGGTTACAGTGGCTTACCTAAATCACTGGTTTATGGCCCAACCAAAGCAGCTCTTCTTAATTTTGCTGAATCACTTTATTATGATTTAAAGCCTAGAGGGGTTAATGTACATATTATTTGCCCAGGCTTTGTAGAAACTCCAGCAACTTCAATCAATGACTTTAAAATGCCCGCTTTGATTAGTGCAGATAAAGCTGCCGAAGAGATTGGTCGTGGTCTTGAAAAAGGTGAGTTTGAAATTCATTTTCCAAAAAGATTTTCTTACTTCTTAAAGTTCTTAAGAATACTGCCATATCCCGTTTATTTTTGGTTACTAAAAACCTTTGTAAAAATATAAAATAAATATGCCAAATACTCTTCTTGAAGCCGTAGAAAATCTTAAAAAAGCATATCAGCAACTTTCCCCAACTTCTGTAGACCTTTTGTTGGAATGCTATTCCAATGATGCAAAGTTTAAAGATCCTTTTCAAGAAGTTCAAGGTCACCCCGCAATACAACATATCTTTTTAAAAATGTATGAGCAACTTATTAATCCTTCTTTCGTCATCCGAGAAGAATTAATGGGTGATCATCAAGTAGCGTTTTTATGGGACTTTACATTCTCCATGCGTCGGTGGAATAAATCACCGATTCAATTTACAGGTGTAAGTTGGCTGTACTTTAATGATGCATTTTTAGTCAATAAGCATCATGATTTTTGGGATCCTTCAGAGGGGATTTATGAGCATCTCCCCTTAATTGGTCCAGTAATGAGAGGCCTTAAAAGCCTTGCTTAGATTACTTTTTTTCTGTTCTAGCTTTACTAACCAAAAAATCTAATGTCTCTAAAGCTCTAGCTTTAGTTCCTGCGATAGATGGGGACGTCTCATATTTACCTTGAACAAACAAAGTTGGTACCCCATTTACCCTGTATGCTGAGCCAATCGCATTTGCGGTTTTAGCTTTGGTAATAACTGTAAAAGATTTATAAGCTTTAGTAAACGCATTGACATCAAGTCCAACGCTAGCAGCCCAACTAAAAATTTCTTCTTCTTTTAACATTTGTTTACGATCCACATGAATCGCTTTCATCACTTTTGGGCTAAATTCTGCTTCCTTACCAAGTTCTTCGAGCGTATAAAAAATCTGACTATGGGGTAAAAAATCATCCCTAAATGCAATAGGTACTCTTTTAAAAACTACATCCTTATTTTGTCTTTTTACCCAAGCTTGTAACTCTGGCTCTAAGTCATAACAATGTGGACATGCATACCAAAAAAACTCTGTAACTTCAATTTTGCCTTTACTTTCGGTGGGTTGCGCAGAAGCGAGGGTTTTATAGTCCAACCCCTCCATTATCGAGTTATTTGCAGATGTTCCTACAGCAGCTTTACTAACCGAAGCCGAAGGAGGTAATAGTTGAGCATTTACGCTTAAAACTATTAGAAAAGAAATAGAAGTTACAACAATTGATACTAGTTTTTTCATGATTTATTTGCCTTGATTACACTATATGCAATACCTGCGTTATCCAACTTGGTCTTATCGCCACCCATATCTTGGAGCTCTGAGTAGGGTCCCACCCTCAATCTCCAGGTAGTTTGAGTGTCTGTTTTATGCTCAAAAATTTTAGATTGAAGTCCTTGTAGCGCAAGCACTGCTTTTTGGCTTTCAGCTGCAGATTTATCAGCATAAGCTCCGACTTGAATCCAATAAATAGTCTCTAGTTTAGTTTCAGTTGCAGTTGATTGATCTACAGCTGCTGGAGCATTACTTTCAGAAGTACTTTCAGCAGTTCTAGGTTTTCCATATAAAGGTCCATTCGGATCTTTCAGCTCGTTACTAGTAGTGCCATCAGGGTTTAATTTAGGAATAAGCTTTGGCTCTGGAGCTCTCATATTAAGCCTCTCGGCAGGAGGATTTTTTTGCATAAAGTATGCCGCAGCAAGAGCAACACCTAAGCCTATAACAAGGCCTATCACCAAACCTAGAAGCGTATTTCCTTCTTCAGCTTTTAAATACTTTACCTCTTTGAGAAAGCTATCTTTTTTATTCATGATGGAATAATAATACCCTGAAACTGTTGAAGAAATTACATTTTTTCTGGTGCACTTACACCAAGCAGTTGAAGACCATTTTTTAATACTTGTTTAGTAACCACCAATACAGATACCCTTGCTAAACGTAAATCTTCTTCATCTACTAATACCCTATCAGAATTATAAAAAGAGTGAAAGTCGCTCGCTAAATCTCTAAGGTAAAAAGCAATTGCATGTGGACTAAGATCTCTTACTGCATCAGATAATAATTGTGGGAATTCACTGAGACGCTTTAGTAAAGCATGCACTGCATTACTATCTAATAGATTGAGGTTTGCTTTGATAACATCCTCTTCATTTCCACCCCATGATCTTAAAATCGAACAAATTCTGGCGTGGGCGTACTGTACGTAAAAAACAGGATTCTCGTCTGTTTGGGTTAATGCAAGATCAATGTCAAAAACAAATTCGGTATCTGCTTTTCGAGAGATTAAGAAAAAACGAACTGCATCTCTACCTCGTATAAAGGCCGCATTTTTATCCTCTTCTGACATCCCTTCTTGAAAACCACCACTCCATTCAATCAAATCACGAACGGTTACATATGATCCAGCTCTTTTTGAAATTTTGACTTCCTGACCATCTTTCAAAACAGTCACCATCTTATGCAAAATATATGATGGGTATGTTTTAGGAACTACCCAATTTCTAGCCTGAGCAATCCCCTGAATTCCAGACCTTACCCTCGCAATAGTTCCATGATGATCACTTCCTTGAATATTAATTACTTCTGTAAACCCTCTTGACCACTTGCTTCCATGATATGCAACATCCGGCACAAAATATGTATACGTTCCGTCTGTCTTGCGCATAACGCGATCTTTATCATCTCCATCTTCAGTTGATTTGAGCCACAACGCGCCATCTAGTTCATACGTTTTACCGGTCTTTTGCAGATCTTCAACAGCCTGTTTTACAAGCCCATCGGTATATAAAGAGGACTCTAAATAGTAATTATCAAAATGAACTCCTAATGTTTTAAGGTCAATATCTTGTTCATTTCTAAGATAAGCTACTGCAAATCTCTCAATACTTTTTACGTCTTGAACATCCTTCGGAGAAGTTACTTCAATATCTGCAGCCTTCACAGTAGATCCTGCAAGATATGACTGCGCTATATCACTTATGTAATTGCCGTTATAAGCATTTTCTGGCCAACCTGGTTGATTTGGCTCAAATCCATCTATTCGAGCTTTTGTAGATATTCCAAGATTTTGAATCTGAACACCAGCATCGTTGTAATAAAACTCCTTATAAATCTTTTTGCCTTGAGACTTTAGCAAATTGGATAACACATCCCCTAAAACAGCCTGTCTACCATGACCAACATGAAGAGGTCCTGTCGGATTGGCTGATACAAACTCAATTAAAACATTTGGTCCATCTTCTGATAGAACCTGGCCATAGTTCTCTTTCTGAGAAAGGATTTTTTGAACAACCATCGTCTTAGTGGATTGGCTTAAGCGCATATTTATAAACCCTGGTCCTGCTATTTCTAATGCACTAATCCAATTTTTTACTTCAGGGTTGTTGTTAAGCTCTTTAATTAATTCTGTTGCAAGATCCCTAGGGTTCATCCCCCAAGGTTTAGCAATTTGCATAGCTATGTTTGTTGCCAAATCACCATGCTCAGCAACTTTCGGACGTTCTAAACGGACATCTATTGGAGCAGCAAGATTTTTTTCAAGTCGCCTACCGATTTCAGCTACGGCTTGATTAAAAAAGTTTTTTAGTTGTGTTGTCGTATCAGGAAGCATGACAAAAGTTTACTCCGTGGTGTATGCTAGAACTATGCTTTATAGATTTCATTCCAAAAATTCACCCGAGTGCATCATGCTCGAGGACTTATCTTTACGCATTTTCAATGTTCTAGGTCGAGAGTTAAGTAAAGAAGGTATTTTACTCGTAGAACAACTTCCAAGTCTAATTCAAGTTTTAGAAGGTGCTATTGCAAAAGACGCGAAAGAGCGAGAAAGCTTACCAGCCGATCAACTTAAAGCCGATCGTTTAGGTCAAAGAGCTTTCCCTTTCTTAGAGCTCCTTAAATCCTCACTTAAATATCAAGAACCCATTGTTTGGGGACATTAATTACTTTCAAAGTTGGTCTGTAAGGCTCTAGCAGCCTCTTCTGATGTCCTATTAGATCTCAAAGCAATACTATTAACTTGATCTAAGCCTATTGGGCCAACGTTGAAATACCTTGCTTGAGCATTTGCCAAATAAAAGCCAGATACACTTGATGCAGGATTCATGGCTAAGGACTCAGTTAATTCCATTTGGATTTCATGAGCCTGCAAAACCTCAAACATTGTGTGCTTAACAGTGTGCTCTGGGCATGCTGGATAACCTGGGGCAGGACGAATACCTTGATACTTTTCTGCAATTAAATCTTCATTACTTAAATTTTCATTTGCGCAGTAAGCCCATAAGTCTGTTCTAACGCGATGATGCATGCATTCAGCAAAAGCCTCAGCTAAACGATCTGCAATAGCCTTTAACATAATAGCATCATAGTCATTATTCTTTTCCTGGAATTCAAGAACTTTTTTATCAACGCCATGACCAGTAGTTACAGCAAAGATTCCGACATAATCTTTTTTGTTCACACTTGCAGGCGCAACATAATCTGCTAAACAGCGATTAGGCCTTTTTACTCCGTCTACAACTGGTCTTTCAGTTTGTTGTCTTAAACAATTCCATGTAAGCAAGGGAACTGAACGAGACTCATCTGTGTATAAAACAATATCATCACCTACACTATTTGCTGGATATAGACCAATCACAGCATTCGCAGTAATCCATCTGCCTTGAATTACTTTATCTAACATTTTTAGAGCATCTTCATACACCTTTGATGCTGAGTCACCAACAACTTCATCTTCCAGAATCTGAGGAAATTTTCCGGCCAAATCCCATGTTTGAAAAAATGGCGTCCAGTCAATAAACTTTGCTATCTCAGATAAATCAAAGTTTTTAAAGACTCTACGTCCAAGAAACTTAGGAGTTGCTATATCAAAATTAGACCAGTCAAGATTTTCTTTATTCTTTTGAGCATCATCCAAAGTAATTAAAGGAGTTGCTTTCTTATTTGCATGCTGTTGCCTGACCCTCTCATATTCTTCCTTAATCGATGTCAAATATGATGCTGCACTTTCATCAGATAAAAGATTGGAGGCTACTGACACAGATCTTGAAGCATCTGGGACATAAATTACTGGCCCCTCATAATGAGGTGCAATTTTTACAGCGGTATGAACTCTAGATGTTGTAGCTCCCCCAATCATAAGTGGGGTTTTTCTAGATTTAAAGTACTCATCCTTTTGCATTTCTTGAGCAACATAAGTCATTTCCTCAAGTGATGGTGTTATGAGGCCTGATAGCCCTATGATGTCGGCGTTTTCTTCTTTAGCCTTTTCTAAAATTTGGCTACAAGGAACCATCACTCCCATATTAACTACATCAAAGTTGTTACATTGCAAAACAACAGTAACAATATTTTTGCCAATATCATGAACGTCACCCTTAACGGTGGCCATGATGATTTTTCCTTTAGATCTTACATCTTTACCAGCAGCTTCATATTGTCGTTTTTCTTCTTCAATATAAGGAATCAAATGAGCCACAGCCTGTTTCATAACCCTTGCACTTTTTACGACTTGTGGCAAAAACATCTTGCCGGCTCCAAATAACTCCCCAACAACATTCATTCCATCCATCAATGGGCCTTCAATGACCTCAATAGGTCGACCACTTCGATTTGCAATTTCTTGTCTTACCTCTTCAGTGTCCTCGACTATAAATTGTGTAATTCCCTGAACTAAGGCATGGGTAAGTCTCTCTTTAACTGGTAATTCACGCCAAGCAAGAGTCTCTGCTTGCTTTACACCACCACCTTTGTAATTGTCAGCAATTTCTAGTAAACGCTCAGTTGGAGTTTTACCTTCTTTTTCTTTGAATCTATTGAGGACTACATCTTCAACACGTTCCCTTAATTCTGGATCTAAGTCTGCATAAACTCCTAATTGACCGGCATTAACAATACCCATATCCATACCTGCATCAATAGCGTGGTAAAGAAATACTGTATGAATTGCTTCTCTAACTACATCATTTCCACGAAATGAAAAACTGACGTTAGAAACTCCGCCACTGACCTTTGCTCCAGGAAGATTTTTTTTAATCCATTTTGTTGCGTTAATAAAGTCAACCGCATAGTTATCATGTTCCTCAATACCTGTTGCGATCGCAAAAATATTAGGATCAAAAATAATATCCTCAGGGGAAAAATCGATCTCATTCAAAAGGATGTCATAAGACCTTTTGCAAATTTCTGTTTTTCTTTCAAAAGTATCTGCTTGACCCTTTTCATCAAAGGCCATTACTACCGTTGCTGCTCCGTAACGTTTAATAAGCTTGGCTTGATGAAGAAATGGTTCAACGCCCTCTTTTAAAGAAATAGAGTTAACAATTGCTTTTCCTTGAACGCATCGAAGTCCTGCCTCTATGACAGACCATTTCGATGAGTCAATCATAATCGGCACTCTAGCAATATCTGGTTCAGATGCGATCAAATTCAAAAAACGAACCATAGCAGCTTTGGAGTCCAACATGGCTTCATCCATGTTGATATCAATAATCTGTGCGCCATTTTCAACTTGCTGACGAGCAACTTGTAATGCCTCATCAAATAAATTATTCAAGATCAATCTAGCAAAGGCTTTTGACCCAGTTACGTTTGTTCGTTCACCAATATTGACAAACTTGATATACGAATCTAAATTAAACGCCTCTAATCCAGCAAGTTTAAGTAAAGGGGTTGTATTTAAATCACTCACTTACTTGCTCCTTATAAGGATTCCAGGTGGATGTCCATTTTCTAGGTTTGCGATTTTGAACAGACTTAGCAATTGCGGCAATATGAGCAGGAGTTGTTCCACAACAACCACCTACCAAATTTACTAAACCGTCTTTTGAAAACTCATCTATCAGATGCGAGGTTATTTCAGGAGTTTCATCAAAACCAGTATCACTCATCGGATTAGGCAATCCAGCATTAGGGTAACAAGAGACCGCAGTGTCACAAATTTTTGCTAACTCAGCGATATAGGGCTTCATTAAGGTAGCCCCTAATGCACAATTTAAACCAAACAAAATTGGCTTTGCATGACGAAGACTATTCCAAAAGGCTTCTACAGTTTGACCAGACAAAATTCTCCCTGAAGCATCAGTAACTGTTCCAGAAATCATGAGCGGTAATTTTTGGTTTGTATTCTCAAAATACTCATCAATTGCAAATATTGCGGCTTTTGCATTTAAAGTGTCAAAAATCGTTTCCACAAGCAATAGATCCACGCCCCCATCTACTAATGCCTCTACTTGGTCATAATATGCTTGTCTTAAAGTTTCAAAATCAACATTTCTCGCACCTGGATCATTAACATCTGGTGAAATACTTGCTGTTTTAGGAGTTGGACCTACTGCTCCCGCTACAAATCTTGGCTTTTCTGGGGTACTAAATGCATCACAAGCTTTCCTGGCAAGTTTCGCTGACTCTAAATTCATTTTTTTAGCCAAATGTGCCAAATGGTAATCTTCTTGAGCAACAGAGGTTGCACCGAAGGTATTCGTCTCAATAATATCTGCACCTGCTGCTAGATATTGCTGGTGGATTTCTAAAATGACTTCAGGCTTAGTGATTGACAATAACTCATTATTTCCTTTTAAATCAATAGGGTGATTTGAAAGTTCAGGAATATTTCCACGAAAATCAGCTTCAGACAATTTATATTGCTGAATCATAGTTCCCATAGCGCCGTCTAAAATTAGAATGCGCTTTTGCAACAACTCTGGTAATAATTGACCTCGAGTATAGGAGTTGATGGGTATTTTTTTAGAAATATTGTTCATATAAATACTTAAAGATTGATTTACAGACTAAAGTCCTTTATTTTACATTTAACTGTTAAATTTATACGAGGTGTGACATGTTTACAGGTATGCCTGATTTTCATCAAAGCGTCGAGATGATGAAAAATATGTGGTCAAGCGCGGCAAAAACGAATGCTGAAGGCGCAAACTCAAGCTTTGGGCTCCCAGGGATGAGCGCAATGAATCCTTTTGGTATTCCAACTGTTGATATCGATGAATTAGACAAAAGAATAAAAGACTTGAAAAGTGTTGAGGCCTGGTTAAGTCTTAACTTAAACGTCTTGCAAACTACTATTCAAGGACTTGAAGTACAACGTGCAACCTTGTCAGCACTTCAAGGAATAGCTGATACCATGCGCGCATCTACAAATACAGAAGAACAAAATAAGGATGGCTCTCCTAATGCAGATCAAACTGGAGCTGCAGATTTAGCAAGCGCAGGTGGCAAACTTGCCCAAGACCTCATGGAGCAAATGTCAAAATCAATGACTAATATGATGTCAGCGTTTCCTTCTGGGGCAGGTCCAAAAACAAAACCTGCAAGAAAAACTGCCGCCAAAAAAAGTACTACTAAAACTACTGCTGCGAAAACCACAAGATCCCGTTCGAATCGAGCTGGCGCTTAACAAGACCTTTTCTCCAAAGGTAGTTCAAATGAGCGATAGCTTCGCCCATCGCAAAAGTCATTTGATGAATATCTAATTTGCGATGGAATAAGATAGGTAATATCTTTCTTGCTGTTGTTGGCTCTTTGCAAGCATCTAATGTTTCTTTTAAACGCGCATCATGATGTTCACGAAGTTGCTGAATTCGATAATGCAATCCAATAAATGGCTTTCCATGGGATGGCAATACTAAAGTTTCCTTATCGAGAATTTCATATTTCGCTATTGAGTCTAAAAATAGACCTAATGGATCCGCATCAGGCTCTGCATCATAGACGCTAATATTCGTTGATATTCTTGGCAACATCATATCTCCCGAAATCATGATTCTATCTTCGAAACATGCAAAAGATAAATGTTCAGGCGAGTGGCCGTGTCCACTTATTGCTCGCCAAATACGGTTTCCTATTTGTACCTCGTCTTTATCCATCACACGTCTAAAGCGTTGTGGTACTTGAGGTACTAAGTTACTGTAATGGTCTGCTCTTGCCCGAATCTTTTCAAGATCCTCTTCTTCAGTTAATCCATGTTTGTAAAAGTGATCTGCAGATCCACCGCCGCCAGAAACAGACCCAATATTTTGTCCGCCTTCTTTTGAACTTAGCCATTTAGCCATCAAGAAATCCGTCATAGACATCCAAAGTGGAACCTGCCACTTTTCACATAACCAATGCGCTAGACCCACATGATCAGGGTGCATATGGGTTACGATTACGCGAACAATTGGTAAGCCCTCTAAACAATTGGCGAAAATTGTTTCCCAGGCTTGCTTAGTAATATCACTGGTAATACCACAATCCACGATTGTCCAACCCTCTTTACCTTCAAAACAATCCCTTAACAACCACAAATTGATATGGTCTAAAGCAAATGGTAAAGGCATCCTTAGCCAAAATACTCCATCTTTGACTTTTTCAAGTTGTCCTATTTCAGGTAAAGTATCTCCTAAAGGGTAGTGTATATTTTCCATATATGTCTTAGTTTGTTAAGTACTCAATTAATGTATCTATTTTAAATGTCAAATTTTCCAAAACTTCTTTCTTCACAATATGCTTTTGACATGGCTCAAGTCATTTTAGAGGGATTTGAGAAACACTACCGAATTTTCCGTGAGGCTAGTCTACAAGCAAAAGACTATTTTGAGTCTCAAAATTGGCCAGGTATACGAGATTTAATTAAGGGCCGTATTGATTACTACGATGATCGCGTTAGAGAATGTGTAGTGTCCCTTGAAGAAGAGTTTGATGCAATCAATCTTAATTCAGATATTTGGCAACAGGTAAAACTTCATTACATTGGACTTTTAACCAATCACCACCAACCCGAACTTGCTGAAACGTTTTTCAATTCAATTATTACTCGAGTTTTAAATCACACCTACTACCACAATGATTTCATCTTTTTAAGACCTACCATTTCTACAGAATATATTGAAAATGATGAAATTAGATCAAAGCCTACCTATAGAGCTCATTATCCAAAAGACCATTCGGAGTTTAAGAAAACTTTTTTCAACATAGTTACAAGCTATGAACTTGCAATACCTTTTGAAGATTTAGATAAAAATTTAGATGATTTAATTGAAACAGTTGATGAAAAATTAGATAGATTTGAAATTTCAACTAATTTTCAGATTCATGTTTTAACATCGCTATTTTTTAGAAACAAAATGGCATATATCGTTGGAAGAATCATCAATGGCGATACAACAATTCCAATGATTATTGCTTTGCATTTCAATAAAAATAATATGCTTGAGATAGATGCAATTTTGTTAAACAAAGAAGAGGTGTATATCCTTTTTAGTTTTACGTATAGTTATTTTTTAGTTGAAATGGAAGTTCCATCAGCTTACGTCACTTTTTTAAGAACATTACTTCCTCGCAAACCTCGCCAAGAAATTTATACTTCTTTGGGCTTACAAAAACATGGTAAAAATCTTTTTTATAGAGATTTTTTACATCACTTAAATCATTCAACAGACCAATTCAGAATTGCTCCGGGTATTAAAGGTTTAGTCATGTTAGTTTTTGATTTACCAAGTTACCCTTATGTTTTTAAGATGATTAAAGATTATTTCCCCCCTCCAAAAGAGACTACAAGAGAACTTATTAAGTCTAAATATCAATTAGTAAAACAGCATGATAGGGTTGGCAGAATGGCCGATACCCTTGAATTTTCAAATATCGCTTTACCTTTAGATCGTTTTAATCCGGAGTTAATCGCAGAATTAGAGAAGCACTGTAAATCTCTTCTTTCATATACTAAAAATGATGCTGGCGAAAAAGAATTAACGATTTCACATCTCTATATCGAAAGACGTATGACTCCTCTAAATATCATGTTACAAAATGGCACTGATGAAGAAGTTGAAAATGGACTCATAGAATATGGCAATGCAATTAAAGAATTAATTGCAGCTAATATTTTCCCTGGAGATATGCTCTATAAAAACTTTGGTCTAACACGTCATGGTCGTGTCGTTTTCTATGATTATGATGAAATCGAATACTTTACGGATTGCAATATTCGTAAAATCCCACAAGCAAGAACTGAAGAAGAGGAATTATCTGGTGAAACTTGGTACCACGTTGGTCCCAAAGATATATTTCCAGAATCTTACGGGACATTTCTGCTTGGCGACACACGTGTAAAAAAATATTTTCTAAAACACCATGCTGATTTCTTTGAGCCCAGCACTTGGTTGTATTTTCAAAACCTATTAAAAGATGGCCATACTCCGGATCACTTTGGTTATCCTGAACATCTCCGTTTTAAAAATCGCTCACCTAAAATTTCTACTCAATGAAAACATCAAACAATCCTCATTTACTAAACAACCTACTTGAAAATAATTTTTCATGGGCTGAAAATGTCACAAAAAATGACCCTGATTACTTTAAACGTCTAGCCTCACAACAATCTCCAGATTATCTTTGGATTGGATGCTCAGACTCAAGAGTGCCGGCTAATCAAATTATCGGTCTAGCTCCAGGTGAAATTTTTGTCCATAGAAATATCGCCAACGTTGTTGTACATACAGATTTAAATGCTCTTTCTGTAATCCAATTTGCTGTTGATCAACTCCATGTAAAACATATCATTGTTGTAGGCCATTACGGTTGTTCTGGCGTCAGAGCTGCACTAGATAATATTCGAGTTGGACTTGCGGATAATTGGATTCGTCACATCAAAGATGTTGATGATAAACATGGGGTTTATTTAGGTAAAGTTTTAGAACATCAAGAACGATTTAATCATCTTTGTGAGCTAAATGTTATCGAACAAGTTGTAAATGTGTGTGAAACAACTATCGTTCAAGACGCTTGGTTACGTAATCAAGAATTAACTGTTCATGGTTGGATTTATGGTTTGAAAGACGGCTTAGCGCGTGATTTGGGAATGAGTATCCAAAATCTTGATGAATTGAAAGAGCGCTATTCAATCATTATTGACTCATACAATAGTCGTCTTGAGTAATTCACTTCCATCGAATATCAAAGTCATAGAGCGAGGTTGGCTATCTGCCAATCAAGTGTATATTCATGACAATAATTTTGTTGATATTGTTGATAGCGGTTTTTGCTTACATGCTCAACAAACTGTTCACTTATTAAAGTCTTATTTAGATTCTTTACCTAGTCTTTTACCAAGGAATTTAATTAATACGCATTTACACTCTGACCATTGTGGTGGTAACCAAGCTCTTCAAGACAGTTTTAATTTAAATTGTTTAGTGCCAGAATCTGAATTTAATTCTGTTAATAATTGGTCATTGGCTGAAACTGAATTTAAAAATCTTGGTCAACCTTGTCCTAAATTTAGGGCTGATGGTTTTGTCTCAGTAGGTGAAATTATCAAAATTGGATCATATGACTTTGAAGTTCATGGCACACCTGGTCATCACCCCTTTTCTATATTGTTATACGCTCCCACTTTAAAGCTTTTGATATCTGCTGACTCTCTTTGGGGAAGTGGTTTTGGAGCTTTGTTTTCACAAATCACTCACGAAACTGGTTTTATTGATCAACGCAATAGTCTAGATAAAATTTCTTCTCTAGATGTAGCCCTAGTAATTCCAGGACACGGAAACCCATTTTCAGATGTTAAAGCCGCACTTAGGGTAGCATATTCTAGATTAGATTACTTTGAGTCCAATCCTTTGAAAAATATTCAACATGTTGCTCAAGTTTTATTTCAATTTATGGTGATGTTTAAAGTAAAACTATCAATCGTAGAATCTTTGGAATGGTGTAAAGAAACACCTCTATTTGCAAAGTGTGCAGGAATTTTAAACAAGAGTATTGAAGAACTCTTTCATGAAACTATTAAGCAACTTCACTCAAAAAATAGCTTGGATTTTAACCAAGATACAATTTTTTATAAGTACTAATTGAAAAGTTTTATGTGCTTTGAATAATTGGTGATATTACGAATGTAATATTTTAGGAAACTTATGGCCTATATTATTGATATCATTTTTATCAAATAAATCTTATGAAAACCTCTAGAAAAGATTTATTCGATAAAGTATGACTAATACCAATGGCCACCTGTTAGGCATACACAAAAATTAGCATACTGTTTCCGTGTAATAAAGATCAAATGTATCGTTGGATCAAGTTAAAAAACAAAGCTTTCGAGAACCGTAGCCCTCTTGAAGTTATCAAATAGTTTGGATTGGAGGGATTGTTTATGGTGAATTCTTATCTGGATTCAGAAATGTCAAATTGAATAACCGGTCACTTTTTGATAAATTTGGCCCTTATTTCATAATACTTTTGCCCAGCGTCGTATTGTTGCGCGTAGCTTGCGCTGCTGATCACTATTGATGGGCATAGTCTGCACCAACTCTAGGGCGTTTGCGGGCGAAAGGTAGGAGTACTCCAATAGCGCCTTACAAAACTCTCGATCTTTATCTCGCCCTGCCGCAGCTTTTGCAAGAAAGAGATCAAGTACATCAAGGCAGTATCCGACCCTACCATTGGTATTATTGTTTTGTACGCGATGTACGCGCATCATCCAGTCTTTTGGCAATATTGCAGTATCCGGTCCTACACCTTGAGCATAGTAGCCATAAGTCTCGTGGAATTGTGAGCCCTCACCAATTGCGCCATCTATCGCATCTGCTAAATCAGGAGCCTCCTTTGGATAGATGTCAGCCTCCATAGAAACGGTAAAAACCTTTTCTGGATTGGGTACTTGGCCAAGCATTGACTGGCTACCGATAATCACAAATTCATATTGGTTGGTGACATCAGCGCTGGCGCGAATGATGTGCTCTAACTCTTCTCGTGTCATGGTAATTCCTTGAAGTCTTGCTCATCCTGGGAGGATGTCAAAGAGCTACCAAACACCAATCCTTTTTTGAGCGCACTCACATCTTTCAAAATACGTTGGCGCACTTCTTCCGGAAGGATAGTCACCAGTGGTGAAGTTTGTCTAAGTTGCTGGGCATACCTTGTGCGGCCAAGCACTTTTCGCCAAGAGCCTGCACTTAAGATGGTTTGCCATTCACGCCATAGGCTGGCAGACCTTGAATCACCATTAGCAATCCAACGATCCAAGGTGTCTTGAGCTTGAAGTAGTAATGTAGGATCAACTTTCACTAATTGAACCGCTTCTTCATGTAGGGCAAGACTTTGTAGATCTTGAAGTCGGTGTCCTGCGTTATCTGGCAAAACGCGTACTTCTACATTAGGTGCAATACGCTTAGACCTTGCTCCTGCCGACCCTACTGGAGAGGCTTGTATGGTATCTCCTGCCAAAAGAGCTAGCTCACCACTAACGCCTAAAACAGACATTACCCTCAAATACGCTCCAATAGAAGGAGACGGATCACCAGCCTCAATAGACCTTAGAGTGTTGCGGGTGAGCTTAGCAAGTCTGGACAATTCAACCGTGCCAAGTCCTTGCGCTTTTCGTAAGCGCCTTATGCGATCGCCTAGTTGCAATAGCAACTGGCGCTCTAGGATAGGATTAAGTTCAGAAGTGTTCATTTGATTATTATTTTAACCATAAACTTATAATTTGGTCAATATAATGACCAAATTATCATCCTAAACATAGTTGAAGTTCCTAAATTGTTGAATCAAGAATTAATCATGAAGGTCATCAGAGATACCTAAAGAGCGGGGTTTGACTAAAAATGATAAAAACCCATCGGACGTTTCTAAAAAATGAGAATATAAGGCATGGTGGAAATGTTTAGCGTGGGCATGAGTGGCAAGCAAAAGTTTATGCAAGAGCTCAGGGTGGAGGATGTATCAAATGTTTCTAAATTTCAAGATTTAAAAGGAAATAACATTCGTTAAGTGTTTTCCCACTTTAAATAAACTATTAAACATTATCGATTTTTAACATCATTTAATTTTTAAACTAGCTACTATCTATATGTTTATTATCAAAACCAGTCTTATTTAATGACGAATTCGCTCTCACCTATTACTTAAACACACATCACTTTAATGGTTTTAAATCGTTATTCCACTGTTACGCTTTTAGCTAAATTTCTAGGCTTATCTACATCTGTTCCTAAGACTAGCGCAGTGTGATAAGCAAGTAATTGCAATGGCACCACATGCAAAATTGGTGAGAGATTTCCATAATGCTCTGGCATTCTAATTACATGAATACCTTCAGAAGATTGTATGTTTGTATCAATATCTGCAAATACATAAAGTTGCCCACTTCGCGCTTGAACTTCTTGCATGTTTGATTTGAGTTTTTCAATTAAAACATCGTTAGGAGCAACAGTAACAACTGGCATTGATTCGTCAATCAATGCTAATGGTCCGTGTTTAAGTTCGCCAGCCGGATAAGCTTCAGCATGAATATAAGAAATTTCTTTAAGCTTAAGGGCGCCCTCAAGAGCAATTGGATAATGCATTCCACGCCCTAAGAAAATTGCGTTTTTAAATTTCGCAAACTTTGCGCTCCATGCAATGATCTGCGGCTCTAATGCCAAAACCGCATTCAGCGCTGCTGGTAAATGTCTTAAAGCTTTAATTTCTTTTGATTCGTCTTCTTTGCTTAATTTATTTTCTTTTTTAGCTAATGCTAAAGCTAAATAATATAAACCAACTAATTGCGTTGTGAATGCTTTTGTCGACGCTACACCAATCTCTGTTCCTGCTTTAGTTTGAAACTTCCATTCAGTCTCTCGCATCATTGCACTAGTTGCAACATTACAAATTGCAAGGGTCTTGTTATGTCCTAACTCTTTTGCATACCGAAGGGCTGCTAAAGTATCCGCTGTTTCTCCAGACTGGGAGACCACTACAACTAAAGCATTAGGATTTGGAACTGAGACTCTGTACCGATACTCACTAGCAATTTCTACCTGTGTTCTTATTCCTGCTATCGCTTCTATCCAGTATTTAGCTACGCAGGCAGAATAAAAGCTTGTTCCACAAGCTAGTATTAATATGTCATTAATTCCGGCCCAAGTTTCTAAAGTAGCGCCAAATATTTCCGGGCCTATGACCTCAACATCACCAACCGTGTTACTTAATGCAGTTGGCTGTTCAAAAATCTCTTTTTGCATGAAATGTTGATACGGCCCTAGTTCAACGGAAGCTGCCAGTTGAGGTACATCTCGTACACTTCTTTGAACTAATTTTCCATTGATGTCTGTAATTTTGACTGAATCATTTTGAAGAGAAACTACATCTCCCTCCTCAAGGTAAGTCATCTGTTTTGCATGTCTTGCCACAGCCAAGGCATCTGAAGCAATAAAGTTTTCTTGTTCACCATACGCGACAACAAGTGGGGATCCCACTCTTGCGCCAACCAAAAGATTGGGCTCATCCACTGAAAGAACAGCAATTGCATAAGCCCCATGTAATTGCGGTAATACTTGGCGAACCGCTGCAGTTAAATCTTTATGATCCATTTTAATATATGCATCATATATTAAGTGAGCAATTACTTCAGTATCTGTTTGCGACTCAAATTGATACCCTTTTTCTTGCAGTTGCGCTCTTAAAGCTTCGAAATTTTCAATGATTCCATTATGGACAACGCCTATTAAATTACCAGAAAAGTGAGGGTGTGCATTAGCTGTATTTGGTTTACCATGCGTTGCCCAACGCGTATGAGCAATTCCCATGGTTCCATAAAAATTTTGGGTATTTTGATTTAAATCCTGAACACGGGCCGTTGTTTTACTTTTTTGCAGGCCTTCTTTTTGACCAACAACAGCTAAGCCACAAGAATCATATCCACGATACTCGAGTCTTTGAAGACCCTCGACTAATATTGCAACTATATTTTTATTAGAAACTGCACCGACAATTCCGCACATATTTAGTTAACTTTCGCTAATTGCTTTATTTGTTTTTGACTGGTCTTTTCCATTCAACACTAAGTTGCTTCGCACGACTAATAGTTAGCTTATCTGCTGGAGCATCTTTAGTCAGGGTAGTGCCAGCACCTAAAGTTGCACCTTTTCCAACAGTTACTGGAGCCACTAATTGTGAGTCAGAACCTATAAATACATCATCCTCGATCGTCGTTAGATGCTTATTGACGCCATCGTAATTACAAGTAATTGTTCCAGCACCAATATTGACTCTATTTCCGACTTTGGCATCGCCGATATAAGACAAATGGTTAGCTTTACTATTAGTTCCAATATAACTATTTTTAACTTCGACAAAATTACCTATATGTGCCTGAGAGTCTATTAGAGTGCCTGGTCGAACTCTAGCATATGGACCAATTACAGCCTCATCATTAATTGTGGCTCCCTCAATGTGAGAGAAAGCTTTAATCTGAGTATTTGCACCAATTTTAGAATCCTTGATGACACAATACGGTCCAATTTGGACTCCATCAGCGATTTCTACATTTCCTTCAAATACGCATCCAACATCAATTGATATATCTTTGCCTACAGAAAGCTTGCCGCGAATATCAATCCTTTGAGGATCTAATAAAGTAAGTCCGTTCTGGAGAAGTTGCGTCGCTAAATGAGATTGCCATGTCCTTTCTAGGGTGGCAAGTTGTAAACGATTATTAACCCCTTCAACCTCAAAAGCAAACTGGGGCATCATCGTACGAATTGGAACGGACTCTTTGGCTGCAAGTCCAACAATGTCAGTTAAGTAATATTCACCCTGAGCATTATTAGGCTGAATAACTGATAACCATCTTCGAAGGTCTTTTGTAGGGCAAGCCATAATACCCGTATTAATCTCTTTGATCTTCTTAATTTCAGGCGTTGCATCTTTCTCTTCAATAATACCGCTAACTTCACCTTCAAGATTTCGGACTATTCGACCGTATCCAGTTGGATTAGACATTTCTTGAGTCAGTATTGCTAAAGCACCATCTTCAGCAAGACGTAAAAGCTCTTTTAAAGTACTCGACTGAATCAATGGGACATCGCCATAAAGTATCAAAGTACTTCCTTCATCACCTAAAAAAGGCAATGCTTGTTGTACAGCATGGCCAGTACCCTTTTGCTCAGACTGAATTGCAATTTGAACATTTGGATGATACTTATCTAAAAATTTTCTAACGAAATCTTGTCCATGACCAAGAACAACAGACGGTTTAGTATTGGAGTCAATTTCTTGAATCGTATCAAGAACGTGACCTAACATGGCCTTACCCGCAATCGGGTGTAAGACCTTTGGAAGCGCAGAGTACATTCTTTTACCCTGCCCAGCAGCTAAAATAACAATATTCATATTTTCATTATATGAGTTAAATTTAACAATCCTTAAGGGATTGAATACATCTTAATCTGTTTAAATTCATCATCAGTAGCACATACATCTTCTAAACCTTCATCTATTGCAAGGTCTCCAAAGTTAATCTTAGTATCTGTGCCAATCTCTAAATCTTTGAAATTAAATAAGTTTGCATCCATAAGGTGCGAGGGAACAACATGGGTCAAGGCCCGGAAAATACTTTCTACCCTACCAGGATTGGTTTTACCCCACTGCTTCAAAAGCTCTTTCATTGCATTTCTTTGTAAATTGGGCTGACTGCCACAAAGATTACAAGGAATAATTGGGAAATTTTGATCTACTGCATATTTTTCAAGATATTTCTCAGGCACGTATGCCAAAGGACGAATAACAATATGTCGTCCATCATCGGACTGCAATTTAGGAGGCATTGACTTTAATTGCCCACCATAAAACATATTTAACAAAAATGTCTCTAAGATATCTTCACGATGATGCCCAAGTGCAATTTTAGTAGCCCCTAATTCATCTGCTACGCGATAAAGAATTCCTCTTCTTAATCTTGAACACAATCCACAAGTTGTCTTCCCATCCGGAATGACCCTCTTAACGATGCTGTAGGTATCTTGTTCTTCAATATGAAATGGAACCTGTAATTGATTTAAATAATTGGGCAAAATATCTTCAGGAAAGCCAGGTTGCTTTTGATCTAAATTAACTGCAACTAAACTAAATTCTATTGGAGCCCTCTCCCTTAGTTTGAGAAGGATATCCAACATTGCATAACTATCTTTTCCACCCGAAACACATACCATGACCTTATCGCCATCTTCAATCATGTTGAAATCGTTAATGGCGGTCCCCACCAAGCGACAAAGCTTTTTAACAAGCTTGTTCTCTTCAAACTCTACTTTTCTGGGGTCAACTTGGGTTTTCATTTAATCTTGTTTTATCTCAAAAACTTCAACTCCAACGCCATCACAGTCAGGATAAACATCAGGCTTCTCTGTGGATACTCTAGCAGCCTTCACCAAAGGATGTGCCAGCATTTTTTTTAGAATCTCATCACATAAAGTTTCTTGCAAATGAATATGTCCATGGCTCACAATTTCTTTAATAGTTTCACGCATAAAATCATAATCAACCACTTCACTTAAATCGTCACTTTTGGGAGTATTGTGATCAAGTGGTACATATAAATCAATATTAACGATCACATGTTGCTCAGCTTTTTTTTCAAAATCATGAACGCCAATATTTATCAAAATATCGTAATTCTTTAAAAATAAACGTCGACATCCTTGTAGCTCTTTAATGCTAAGTGCTGAATTCATAGATCCTTAATGGGTTTTAGTTAAAAACATGACATCCCGATGTGATGATTGTAAATGTTGGCCACCATCCACATACAAAACACTACCTGTTAATGCTTTTGCTTCTTGCAAATACATAATGCATTGAGCAATATCGTCTGGTTTAGAAGAGTAACCTAACAAAACTCCAGCTTGAGCCTCTTGGTAGCCTTCTGGAGACTGATCACCTGATGTAAGAGTTATGCCGGGAGCAACACCCATAATACGAAGTTGAGGTGCAAAAAACATAGCCTGCATCCTAACAGCGCTATCTAAAGCACTTTTAGAAAGTGTATAAGAGAAAAAGTCCGGATTTAAATTATCTAACTTTTGATCCAATATATGAACAACTAAGCCTTTCTTAGTAGGGTAGTCTTTTAAGACCTGAGCATACATTTTGGTGATAACAGCAGGAGCGGCCAGGTTAATGCTGACGTTCTTAATCAATTGAGCATAATCAATCGTACTCGGATCGTCATATTCGAAAATCGAGGCATTATTGACAATGCAATTAGGCATACCAATTTGCTCTATACAACTTGGAATAATTTGTTGAACTTCTGATTCAATTGCCAAATCCGCCTGAATACAAATTGCGTTTTGACCTAAATCTTTGATTAAATCGACAGTTTTTTTCGCATCTTCTTGAGATTTTCCATAATGAATGGCGATATCCCAACCTGCTTTTGCCATTTCAAGAGCGATAATATGACCTATACGTTTTGCAGCACCAGTAATCAGTACAATTTTACGAGTTTCATTCATGAGGACAAACCTTAGATCATGGAAATATTAACGAATAGCGAAGCTTTGCAACATTGCCAACTATTATCCAACCTTATTGATCAAAATATCAAAAATAATAATGGGTGGCTTCCATTTTCTCAGTTTATGGATCTTGCATTATATTCGCCTCAATATGGGTACTATACTTCCGGAACTTTTAAATTTGGACTAGGGGGAGACTTCATAACTGCCCCAGAAATCAGCAATTTATTTGGGGCAACTCTTGGCAAAACAATTGCGCCTATTCTCGATTACTTTTCAAAGAAAAATAATCCTTCCAACATCCTAGAGTTAGGAGCAGGTTCAGGAAAACTTTGTAGAGATGTCCTCATGTATCTGAAAGATATTGATCAATTACCTGACCAGTATTTTATTTTGGACCTCTCCCCAGATTTGATAGATCGCCAAAAAAATACACTACAAAAGTTCTTAGTTGAAAACCAGATTAAAACAAATATCGAATGGATATCAGATATTCCAAATGAATTTAATGGCGTGATTTTGGCAAATGAAGTACTCGATGCAATACCATTTGATCTTGTAATCTATAAAAACAATAAGTGGTATTACCAAGGTGTAAAAATAAACCCAAGTGCGCAATCCACTACTTTTTCAGATCATTGGTTATGGGAGGATGGTTTAGAGGTTCCGCATGATGTATTGCCAGACTATCTTCAGCAGCCTTCTGTAATTTATCCAGAAAACTACATCACAGAAATACATCCTAGATCTCATGCCTTGGTAAAAATGATTGCAGAGAAATTATCCGAAGGAATTTTTATTGCAATAGACTACGGGTTTCCTGAGCATGAGTATTATCATCCACAACGTAATCAAGGAACTCATATCGCTCATCATCAACATCACTCCATCCCTGATATGTTTTATTTACCTGGATTATGTGACATTACCTCTCATGTCGAATGGAGCTCTCTCTATCGAACTGCAGCGCAAGCTGGGATGGGATTAGTTCATTATCAAAGCCAAGGGGCGTACCTGCTTCATGCTGGAATTGGTGATTTATTCCTTGAACAAATTGATCCAACCGACTCCCGAGTTTATATTGCGGCTTCCCATGCCTTTCAGAAACTTATTTCTGAAGCTGAAATGGGAGAGCTTTTCAAAATAATTGCTTGGAATAAAAATATGTCAGGCAATATTGAGTTCGAAAACCTTTGTGCTAATTTACCAGGGTTTACAAACAGACAGCGATTGCTTGAAGCCTAGCCTTGGCAATCTCGTTTTGAATGATCAAGCCGTTAGTACTTTGTAAATTTTTGGCAATCTGTCCAGCATCAACTGAATTAAATGCCTCAAGCAATTTTTGCCAAAGTTGAATATTTATTCCCAGCAAACTAGCAGCGAGAATTACTTTTTCAAGCCTATCTAATTTACGTGATGCATCTGATTGATTAAAAAAATTTAGGGCTTGTTCTGCGCTAAGATTTTTAATATCCTGAACTCTAAGAAATTGATGGAATATCTTTGCAAAATTTTTCAATTCAGTAGGTATTTTCCAATTTGCAGTCCACTCTTCTAATTCAGTCAAATCTACAAAAGCTAATAAAAACGCAACTTGTATTTGTAAATCAGATTGTTTGACCCCCAGATCTATCGCTTCGAGTGTTTTTTGTAATACTTCAGCATCCTCAAAGCCTTTTGGTAAAACATCATGTACTGCAGATGTTTCTATAAGAATTTGAATCATTCGAGAAGGCTTTAATTCAAGAAGACCTCTACTAATTTCAAGCCAAACTCTTTCTGGAACTAAAAAGCGCAACTCACCTTCTTGAGCCATTTTTCGAACCATCGAGAGTGTTGTTTCTTCAACTTGAAATTCCAATAACCTTGCCATCAGCCTAGCAAGTCTCAGTATTCTTAATGGGTCCTCAGCAAAAGCAGCGCTAACATGACGAATTACTTTTGCCTGAATATCTTTTTGACCACCATAGGGATCAATCAATGGGCCAACTAATTCTCCATTGCTATTTATTTCCTGAGCAATAGCATTCATCGTGAAATCTCTACGATATAAGTCTTGCTCTATAGTTACCTCAGGTGTTGCATAAAATGTAAAACCCTTATACCCTTGACCAGTTTTTCGCTCAGTGCGCGCAAGAGCATATTCTTCCTTAGTAATAGGGTGCAAAAAAACAGGAAAATCTTGACCAACAGGTATGAAGCCTTGGGCTTGCATTTCAGAAGGGCTAGCGCCTACAACAACATAATCTTTATCTTTCGGCGTAATTCCGAGAAGTTGATCTCTAATATAACCGCCGACAACATATATTTTCACTTCAATAGGCTCGACAAAGGTGTGGGTGAAATTTGAAAGACATCACTTAAAACATTATATTTGGGATTGGCCAAAACACTAGGCACTTTCATCGAGTCAACATTGTCTCTAGACATGATGGTAGGTCCAGGTAGGTTTTCTAATAACATTGCCTGAATATATCCCACCCATGATGGTAAAGATATAACTGGTCGCTTCACACCTACTGTACTTGCCGAAAATTGAACGATTTGACCTAAAGTTAGAACATCAGGTCCAGCTAAATCATATGACTGATGAATAGTTTCTGGCATCATCATCGATTTTAAAAATGCTGTAGATACATCACCAACAGCTACAGGTTGAAATAAATTATTCGATCCGGCCAAAGGCATCACTGGAATAAATTTTTGCATTTTTGCAAACATATTAATGAAATTATCTTTTGCTCCAAAAATAACTGAAGGTCTAAATATAGTCCAATCTAATCCAGAATTTTTTACGAGATCCTCAGCAAATCCCTTACTTCTCAAATACATAGACGGACCATTCACATCCGCCCCCAAAGAGCTCATATGAAGATATCTTTTTAATCCATATTGATGCATTACATCAATAATCATTCTAGGAATTTCAATATGCGCCTCTTGAAATTCCGGTCCATAAGGCACCCCTTTGCGAGAATGCAAAACACCTACCAAATTAATAACAACATCATTTACATTTAAGTCTTTCAGTAAGTTACTCAGAGTTAATTTTGTAAACTCTGGCATATATACTGGCTTAATATTAGGGTCAATACTCTCTAAGGTTTTAACTTTTTCGCGGGAGCGCGTAGTAAGCATTGTTACTATATTTTTTTTAGATAGGCTCAAAGCTAATTCTTGCCCAACAAATCCTGATCCACCAATAATGATTACGCGCTGATTCAAATGCTTCTCCAATTAAGGTAAATTTGTAGTTACTAATTGACTAGGATTTACGTTTCCTAATCTGGCTTTGATTGATTGAGGCTTTCCTGTGCTTAAGATTTCATAGTAAATAGCATTTGATATTACATTTTTTACATATGTTCTTGTTTCTGTAAAAGGAATCGTCTCAGCGAATATTTCCATACTAACTGGCTTTGTCAATGTTTGTCGCCATTGCTTTGGTCTTCCAGGACCCGCATTATATGCAGCTGATGCCAAGCCCCAAGAACCATCTAAATCATTTAAAACCATGTTTAAGTAATTGCTGCCCAAAACTAAGTTAGTTTGTAAATCCCCCAACTTATCAGGTGTGTAATCTGTCATACCAATTTTTTTGGCAACGTATTGACCAGTTGTTGGCATCACTTGCATAAGCCCCGATGCGCCAACAGAAGATCTAGCCGCAATAACAAATCGGGACTCTTGACGAATTAGTCCATAAACCCAATTAATGTCTAAATGTATTTGCTTTGTTATGGGGCCAAGCCTATCAATATATGGCGTTGGGAATCTTAATGAAAAATTATGTTCCTCTTTAGTTCTATCTGCTGAATTAACAGTCCGATCAAGCATATTGATTTTTTTTCCATACTCAGCAACGGCTAGCAACTCTCTATCACTCATACCTCTTAATTCCCAATTCCACTCACGATTACCTTCAACTCTTAGGTTCATGTCATATAGCTTGGCAGCTTTAGTGAAGGCCGGAATACTCTTAGTAATAGCTTTTGAGTCTGCATCTGTTATTACCGTTTTAGCAGGTACATTGATAGGTCTACCTAGCTCCTCTAAAGATAGTTGGCCATAAAAATGATATTGATTAGCAAGCTTTTCAAAATATTCATTAGCATGATCGTCACCTAATTCTTTTAAGGACTTACCATACCAATAGGTCCAAGCAGGGTCACGGTTTCTGATGGGTTCAGACATTGTTTCAATAGACTCTTTGACCATTCTCCAATCTTTATCTCTCAGAGCTGCGCGAACTTTCCACTCACTTGACTCGGCTGAGAGTAATTCACTACCCCCTAAAGCGTGTTGCTTTTTATAAGCCTCTATCGCTAATGGGTCTAATTTTTTAGCTAAAAATTGCCCAACAACACCCCAGGCCATCCCTTTATATTCAGATAATCCTCTCCAATCATTTTCTTCAAAAGTTTTCATTGCTAAGGAAGGATTTACACGCGCTTTTCGAACAAAACTTGCAATAGGATCATCAACACCCATTTTTTGTGCTGTTGTATCAAAGCTCATTTCAGTTGCGGCGCGACTGATACTTTGCGCTTCGCTTTTTGTTAGTCCGCCCCTTGCATATAATTGCGCAACTAATTCAGGGCATGATTCGCCAAAATATCTTGGATCTACTAATGTTGCTTTGGCTTGAGATCCAATAGCTTTAATAGATTCCCCTTTAGAAATCATTGACATCATGGCATAACATTTAACTTGAGTATCGTCATCTAATACAAATTTCGGATATTCAATATCAAAACTATTCCAATCTTTTCTTTTTCCTAATACTAATAACCAATCATTTCTCAAACGATCAGACAGTGCAGTACCCTTATATTTTTTTAGAAAGTTTTTAACTTCAAGGTCAGCATCAGTAGATGCATTGGCTTTACTTGATGCATCATATAGTCGAGGCTTAATCTTAAAATACTCTACATAATCAGCAATTTCGTAATCATTAAGCTGGTTACCTAATTGTATCGATTTGAGTACATCATTTTTCCTAGCAGCCTCACGTAAATCAATAAATTTCTTATCATCTTCACTTAAATCTTCATTTCTCTTTAGTGCCTGTGTAGATTGACTTTGTTTATTTGTATTCGAGGAACTTTTAGTATTTGTCTTTGCTACTGAATTACCACATATACTCAGCATAAAAGATACGCAAATGAGAGTAATTCGGATAAAGTTAAATTTGTTCATTAATATAGGCTTTTCATCAATTAATACTAATAAATTTTCTCAATCATCTTAATGAGAAATTGAATATTCATATGAAAAACAATTCTATTGACGCGCTGAGAAAAGATTTCATTGCAAAAAGAAGGCAAATACTATTGTCTGAATCAACAGGACAAGGTGTTTTATCTGCCCTTAATGAACACATTTTAGTGGTTTTAAGAGACATTGAAGGTATCATCCTCAAAAAAATTATGACAATTGGTTTTTATTGGCCAATTCAAGCTGAACCATCAGTAACTGACACTTTAATTAATTGGCAAAAGGAAGATCAAAAAAGAAAGCTAGCATTACCTAAATGTAAACCAAATGAAGCCCTCACCTTTTATGAATGGGACACATCAACACCTATGGTCAATGGGTTTGCCAATATTCCAGAACCTGCGAATTCTGAACCTTTAACCATAGATCTAATGATTGTTCCTTGTGTTGGTTGGCAGCTAAGCAACAATAACATTTGGCGATTAGGATACGGTGGTGGGTTTTATGATCGTACTTTTGAAGTTTTGCAACAAAAGAATACTTTACCCTTTAGCATAGGTATATCAATAGATGACGCAGAGATATCTCAAGATTGTTGGAGCCCCAAATCCCATGACTTTCCTCTAAACGCACTCATAACAGAGTCACAAATCTTACTGCCTTCAAAATCTTTAAATAAATAATGCATTACTCAAGAAGAAAATTTTGTTTTAAATCTTTATCAATACTGTCCCTGAGCCAGTTTATTACTTTCAACACTTTTGCGAAAAACACTTTCTTCCTTTCAGGTGAAATCATTAATTTATATTTAATGAAAAATTCACCAATAAAAAAGAATTTCGTTTTTTTAGAAATCAAATCGATTAATCCTTTTTTAAATTTCATTGAAAAAGATCAAAAAATTTATTTCTATTCAGATGTTGAGCTTCTTGTTAATAGCCAAGCACCAATTAAAGGTAAGATAACTTTAAATTCTTCATTTCGATATGACTCATTGAGTCGCAAAATTTATCTAAAAGACCCCTCTATCAATGATCTTTCTTTAGATATTTTAAAAAGTGAAGAAAAATTAATTTTGCAGCAATTAAACCCAATCATTGCTCAACTATTTAATAATCAATTGATTTATGAGCTTTCTAATACTGACATTGCACTTTTAAGAAGTCCACCGTCAGCAATTCAAATCGTTGACGGTGGTATTCTATTTAAGTTCGATTAAACCTCTAGTTCACGAACTATTGATAAGGTTGGTTCTGCCATATTAAGCGTGTAAAAATGAAGGCCTGGTGCACCTCCAGCGATTAATTGATGGCACAAATCCGTAACAACCTCAAGCCCATAGGCTTTGATCGAAGCTGTGTCATCACCAAAACTTTCAAGTCGTTTTCTCAACCAACGTGGGATCTCTGCTCCACAAGCATCTGAAAATCTTATCAATTGAGTACTACTTACTATTGGCATAATCCCTGGGATAATTGGAATCGATACATCGTAACTAGCTACGTCTTCGATAAATTGAAAATAAGCATCTGAATTGAAAAAATATTGTGTAATTGCAGAGTTAGCGCCTGCATTTACTTTTTGAACAAACTTTTCAATATCATCTACAGCAGATGTTGCTTGAGGATGAAATTCCGGATACGCTGCTACTTCTATATGAAACCAATCACCTGTTTCTTGTCTAATAAAACTTACTAGTTCATTAGCGTGTTTAAACTCTCCATAATCACCCGCGCCTGAAGGCAAGTCACCTCGTAAAGCCACGATGCGACTAATTCCTAATGACTGGTATTGTTGCAACAATTCTAATACCTTAGACTTGCTGCTTCCAACACAGGATAAGTGTGGAGCCGCTGATATTCCACCCTCATGAATTTCTTTTACAGTACTCATTGTGCCGTCTTGAGTAGAACCACCTGCGCCAAAAGTTACAGAAAAAAAACTGGGGTCTAACTCTTCTTTTAAACGACCCCTTACAACACGTAATTTTTCTGCACCCTCATCAGTCTTTGGTGGAAAAAACTCTGCACTAAGCTCGATGTTATCCAATAGGTTCATTTTTAATAGCGGTAATGGTTCGATTTAAATGGACCTTCTTTATTAACGCCAATATAGTTAGCTTGTTGGTCTGTTAATACTGTGAGTTCTGCATTGAGATTTTGTAATTGCAACAAGGCAACTTTTTCATCCAAATGTTTAGGTAATGTATAAACACCAACTGGATATTCACCAGTATTAGCTTTTGTCCACAATTCGATTTGAGCGATTGTTTGGTTTGCAAATGATGAGCTCATCACAAATGAAGGGTGTCCTGTACCACAACCTAAATTAACTAATCTTCCCTTAGCTAGCAATATGATGCGCTTCTCAGGCTGACCATTTTGTGCTGGGAAAATAATATGATCTACTTGTGGCTTAATTTCTTCCCACTTATATTTTTCAATACTTGCTACATCAATTTCATTATCAAAGTGGCCAATATTACATACGATAGCTTGGTTTTTCATCTTAATCATATGGTCATGCGTAATAACATGATAGTTCCCAGTTGCTGTTACAAATATGTCAGCCTTGTCAGCAGCATATTCCATCGTAACAACACGGTAACCTTCCATTGCAGCTTGTAATGCACAAATTGGATCAACTTCTGTAACCCATACTTGTGCTGATAATGCACGAAGTGCTTGAGCTGAGCCTTTACCAACATCACCATAACCAGCAACTACAGCTACCTTACCTGCGACCATAACGTCGGTAGCACGCTTAATTGCGTCTACTAAAGACTCACGGCAACCGTATAAGTTATCAAACTTACTTTTCGTAACTGAGTCATTCACATTGATTGCTGGAAACTTGAGGTCACCCTTCGCAAACATTTGATACAAACGGTGAACTCCAGTAGTAGTTTCTTCTGTTACACCCTTTACTTGAGCTAATCTTGTTGAGTACCATGTTGGATCAATAGCAATCTTTGCTTTGATTGCTGCATACAAAATAGTTTCTTCTTCACTAGTTGGGTGTGACAAAACGCCTAAATCTTTTTCAGCTTTTGCACCTAGGTGCAACAAGAGGGTAGCATCGCCACCATCATCTAAGATCATATTTGTGAAGCCACCATCACTCCATTCAAAAATTCTATGGGTAAAGTCCCAATATTGCTCTAATGTTTCACCTTTGATAGCAAATACTGGTGTTCCATTCGCAGCAATCGCAGCAGCAGCATGGTCTTGTGTTGAATAAATATTGCAAGAAGCCCAGCGAACTTGAGCTCCCAATGCCTCTAAAGTTTCTATCAAAACAGCTGTTTGAATTGTCATATGTAAAGAACCAGTTATGCGAGCGCCCTTAAGGGGTTGCAATAATTCATACTCTTTACGAATTGCCATTAGACCTGGCATTTCTGTTTCAGCAATCGCAATTTCTTTACGGCCAAAATCTGCGAGTGTAATATCTGCTATTACATAATCATTCGATGGATTTACAGCGGAATTCATAAGTTCTCCAAAAAGTTCAGAAACTTGGGGGGGCTTTGTAGGCTACCCACCAACCAAAATTTCAATGGTTAGTGAGCGCCGTTCATAGACTCGATGTCGAGCCCCTCCAAGCCTGGGGAAACAGTGCTTGATAAGCATGTTTCCTCGCAACGCTCCTTGAAGAATATTAGTCTATTATAGTCCTGCTGCAGATTTCAGTGCGATGACACGATCACGCGCTTCCCAGGTAAATTGTGGTTCTTCTCTACCAAAGTGACCATATGCTGCAGTTTTTTGATAAATTGGGCGTAAAAGATCCAACATTTTAACGATTCCTTTTGGCCTTAAATCAAAGTGTTCACTTACTAACTTTGAAATTTGCTCATCAGAAATCTTTCCAGTTCCATAAGTACTTACCATCACAGAAGTTGGTTTAGCGACACCAATCGCATAGGAAACTTGAACCAAACACTTAGATGCAAGTCCTGCAGCAACCACGTTTTTAGCAACATATCGAGCTGCATAAGCAGCAGATCTGTCCACTTTAGAAGGGTCTTTCCCAGAAAATGCACCACCACCATGAGGTGCTGCGCCACCATACGTATCAACAATAATTTTTCTACCAGTTAAGCCACAATCACCTTGTGGGCCACCAATAACAAATCTACCTGTTGGGTTAACTAGATAATTAATTGGTCCTTTAATCAATTCTTTAGGTAACACAGGCTTAATAATTTCCTCAATCACAGCCTCACGCAATGCGCTGAGTTCGATATCTGGATGATGTTGAGTAGATAAAACAACCGTATCGATTGAATCGGGTCTGCCATCAACATAACGAAGCGTTACTTGGGACTTAGCGTCAGGTCTTAACCAGTTTAAACGACCATCACGACGTAATTGGGATTGACGCTCTACTAATCTGTGAGATAAATAAATTGGTAAAGGCATTAACTCTGGAGTTTCATCAACTGCATATCCAAACATTAATCCTTGATCTCCCGCACCTTGATCAAGAGGGTCATCTTCTGCTTTATTAACACCCTGAGCAATATCGGGACTTTGTTTATCATAGGCTACTAAGACCGCACAACCTTTGTAATCAATACCAAAGTCAGTGTTGTCATAGCCTATTTCACGCAAAGTTTCTCTTGCGACTTTGATATAGTCTACATTTGCAGTTGTGGTGATTTCGCCTGCTAAAACAACAAGACCGGTGTTACACAAAGTTTCTGCAGCAACGCGCGCTGTTGGGTCTTGAGCCAAAATTGCATCAAGAATTGAATCGGAAATTTGATCTGCGACTTTGTCAGGATGACCTTCAGAAACAGATTCAGATGTAAAAAGATAATCGTTTGCCATATAAGCTCCAAAAAAAAGTTCGACAACACGTGCCGAACATCTTATACGGCGACGCTTTAGCAGAATTTATAGTCGCCCTGCAAGTTGTCTTAACTCGGCGATAAACGTAGTATAACGATACTTTTATTTTTTTTCAAACTTTACGAATTTTTGAATATCATAGATGGCATGCAAGTCTTAATTCTTCTTATTAGCCGTTTACCCTTAAAGTATCTTCAAGGACTAGGGGCTTTTCTTGGACTTTTAATGTATTGGTTTTCTAAGAAGGATAAAAGACTAATCCATGAAAACTTAGCTCAAGCTCAACAAAAATATAACTTTCAGGCCGATCCAGTTGCAGTAGCCAAATCCGCAGGGCAGATGTTAACTGACAGTTTGTGGATATGGAGACACCCAACTGAAGCATTACAAAAAACAGATTTAATTCATTGGGATGTTGTTGAAAATGCCATCAATGAGGGGCGAGGTCTTTTAATGCTCACACCACATTTAGGGGCATTTGAGATGATTCCACGAGTTTTAGCGGAACACTTCCCTGCTACGATTATTTATAAACCAGCCAAACAAGCATGGTTAGAGAAAATAATTTCAAAGGGACGTGATCATCCTCGCATGAACTTTGTTCCTGCAAATATGCAAGGTGTTCGACAAATAGCGAGAGCTTTAACACGTGGCGAAGCGGTTGGAATCCTCCCTGATCAAGTCCCCGGAAACGGTGAAGGAGTTTGGGCTCCGTTTTTTGGAAGATATGCTTATACTGCTGTCCTTCCAGCAAAAATAGCTCAAAAAAATAATATTCCAACAATAGTATTTACTGCAATTCGTAAACCCCAGGGTAATGGTTGGACAGTTGTTGCAGAAAGAGTCCAAGAGCCCTTTGACCTTGATCCAGTTGTGGCAGCAGGTCAATTGAATACATTTTTAGAACGTGTAATTATTAAAAACCCTGAACAATACCTTTGGATGTACAACAGATACAAGCACCCATCTGGAGCTCCACTTCCACCTTCATAATGATTTTCATTAAATACCTATTCAATTATTTGGCCCTAGGATTTTTATATTTTCTAAGAATCCTCCCTATTTCGATAAACCATCTAATAGGGGATGCTCTAGGGTGGATCGCATATCACTTACCTATCGAAAGAAAAAAAGTTGTAGATATTAATTTAAAACTTTGCTTTAACAATCTATCGGATTCTGAATTAAAAAAATTGGCCCTTCAACATTGGAAACTATTTGGTCGATCTCTAACAGAAAGAGGATATCTATGGTTAGGGTCGAAAAATCAAATCAGAAAAATGGTGCAAGTAAAGTCTGATGTAGATCTAAGTGATGGTAAAAATCGTCTATTTTTTAGTATGCATTTGTTAGGTATCGAAGCTGGCTTAATTGGCGCTTCAATTTACCTTTCAGACAACAATATTGCTAACCCAGTTACGCTTTACATAAAAATGAAAAATGATTTTTTTGATCAAAGAATAAAAAAATGGCGGGAGCGTTTTGGAGCAAAAATGATGCTTCGCCAGCAAAATGCTAGAGAACTCATCCGAGCTGTGCGTACTAATCAAAAAGTTGTTATTTCACCTGATATGGATTTAGGAAAACAAGACTCTGTATTTGTGCCATTTTTTGGAGTTCAAACATGTACTGTTACATCTATCTCTAGATTTGCAAAGCTTACCAAAGCAGAGGTTTGCCCAATAATAACAACCTTAAATCCTGATAAAAAATCTTATACTGTTCATATCGGCAAACCTCTAGATAATTTCCCAAGCGAAGATGAAATTGCTGACACACTCAGACTTAATCAATTTTTTGAGGCGCAAATAACACCCCGAGTTGAGGAGTATTATTGGGTACATAAGCGTTTTAAAAATAGACCCGAAGGTGAAGCTAGGTTTTATAAATGAAACTCCAATTTACAAAAATGCATGGTGCTGGCAATGACTTTATTGTGATTGATGCTATCAATCAGGATATCAGTCATCTCAAAAAAGAGGACTGGATTTTTTTAGCAAATCGCCAATTAGGTATTGGTGCAGATCAAATACTTATTGTTGATACTCCAAGCACATCTGAAGCTGATTTTAAGTACCGAATTATTAATCACGATGGTAGTGAAGTTGAACAATGCGGAAATGGATCAAGATGTTTTGTTCGCTTTGTTCGCCAAAAAGGTCTCACTACAAAAAAAGAAATTCGTGTTGAAGTAGCTCATACAATCATTACCTTGAGTGAAATGGATGACCTGCGCGTGAAAGTCAACATGGGATCACCAATATTTGACTATGCCTCGATTCCATTTATTCCGGACAATCTTGAGAAACGATCAAATGGTCCTCTTTACGATTTTTTAATGCCTTTAAAAGACAATGATTCTGTTTGGATAACGCCAATTTCAATGGGCAATCCACATGCTGTTCAAATAGTTGACTCTATTGAAAATGCATTAGTGCATCAAACTGGCCCCCTTATTGAAAATCATTTAAGCTTTCCTAAACGAGTAAATGCAGGATTCGTCGAGATCCTGAATCGTCAATCTATCAAAATAAGAGTTTTTGAAAGAGGGTCAGGTGAAACTCTTTCGTGCGGAACTGGTGCATGTGCAGCAGCAGTTACCTGCATCATGAAAAACTTAGTCGACTCTCCGGTGCAAGTTCAAACTACAGGTGGTGTTCTAGAAATAGAATGGGATTTCAGTCATCAAGGTCTTAAAGCAGAGGTTCTCATGACTGGGCCTGCTGAAACGGTTTTTGATGGATCCATTGATATCTTAGTCTAGGCCATTAAAAAAGCTTTTAAACTTTTTAACAAATTGTTCATATTAGTAGACTAAATTAGGCAATTAAAAGATTACTTTGATTACTATTAGGGATTTGTATGTCTACATTTAATATTTTGTTCGTTTGTTCTCATAATTCTGCGCGCTCTATTATCGGAGAAGCTGTAGCTTCCACGCATTTAAGTGGGAAATTTACTGGATATTCAGCTGGTCTACATCCGCAAGATTCTGTTAGTCCTTTTGCAATTGAAATTACAGATGAGTTAGGATACCCATCAGAGAAGCTTAGAAGTAAAAGCTGGGAAGAGTTTAGTACCACAGATGCTCCTAAAATGGACTTTATTATTTCTTTATATGACCCATCTAATGGAGAAGCAGTCCCCCATTTGCCTAGTAACCCAGCCTCTGCATTTTGGACATTTCCAGACCCTTCAAATTTATCAAACGATCCACAACTTCAAAGACGCGCCATGCGCGCTATTATGGTGGGCTTGAAAAAAAGGATTGAAATTTTAGCTTCATTACCAATCAATCAATTAGACTCCATCGCTATACAGAAAAAATTGGCTGAAATTAATCAAATTGCCTAAAAGTGATTAAATCAATGGCGCTTAAGCGCCATTGATATTTACGCCATACTGATTGCGATATTCTAAAACCTTGGGTAAGTATTTTTTTAACTCCAAGTCTTCAGTAATTTGTAAGAAACTTAATAAATCCTCAAGATTAGCAATAGGTATTACAGGAATTTGAAAATCTTCTTGAACCGCCTGGACAGCAGATAGTTTTCCTACCTCAATAGCGTTTCCTGACTTTTCCATTCGATCTAAGGCAATCAACACTGCGCAGGGTGTTGCTCCAGCACTTTTGATTAAGTCAACAGATTCTCTGACTGAGGTTCCTGCAGAAATAACATCATCAACAATTACCACTTTACCCTTTAAAGGAGCGCCCACCAAAACACCACCCTCTCCATGATCTTTTGCTTCTTTACGGTTGTACGCAAAAGCTACATTATGTTGTTCTTCTGCCAAGGCAATTGAAGTACTTGCTGCAAGAGTAATTCCTTTATATGCAGGACCATAAAGCATATCAAAATCAATTTCAGCAGATAATAAAGTGCGAGCGTAAAATTTACCTAAGGCTCCAAGTTTAGATCCATCATTGAAATCTCCTGCATTAAAAAAATAAGGTGAAATGCGACCAGCTTTCGTTTTAAATTCACCAAATGATAGAACTTTAGCTTGAAGGGCAAATTGAATAAATTCAGAGGAATAGTTTTTCATGTTAAGAATAATAACGTCAAATGTTAATGGTATTCGATCAGCTGCTAAAAAAGGATTTTTTGATTGGATGCTAAACACCCAAGCAGATTTTATCTGTTTACAAGAAATTAAAGCACAAATGGATGATTTATCCCCTGAATTAATTTCTCAACAAAACTATTTATCTTTCTTTCACTGTGCTCAAAAAAAAGGTTATAGCGGTACAGGAGTGTTTACAAAACATAAACCAGACGAAGTAATTACTGGATTTGGTGTTGCTGAATTTGATGATGAGGGTAGGTATACAGCCCTTCGATTTGGTAAATTACTTATCATTTCTGTTTATTTTCCATCAGGATCAAGCTCTGAGGATCGACAGCTAGCCAAATTCAGATTTCTTGAGGTTTTTATGCCTCACTTAAATCAATTAATTAAGGATGGGTTTGAAATCGCTCTTTGTGGAGATATCAATATCGCTCACCAAGAAAGTGATTTAAAAAATTGGAAAGGTAATTTAAAAAATTCAGGCTTTCTACCTGAAGAAAGAGCTTGGATGACACAATTATTCAATCAAGGATTCATTGATGTTTATCGCACGCTTGAACCTAATGCCACTGAGAGTTGCTATACATGGTGGAGTCAGCGAGGACAAGCCTACAATAAAAATGTCGGTTGGCGTATCGATTATCAAATTGCTACCCCTAATATTGCCAACTTTGCAGTCAAACAAGAGGTTTATAAAGATCAACGATTCTCAGATCATGCGCCGCTAATAATTGATTATGACTTGGATTTTAATAAACTTCGCTAAGCTTATGAATCATTGGCTTGCAGTTTTTTTCTGACCATCCACACCAATATGAGAACTGGGATTCCGATTAAAGATGTTGCTATGAAAAAGTTGGCATACCCAAAATTATCTACATAAACTCCAGAAAACCCCGCTAACCACTTGGGGACTAAAAGCATCATAGAACTAAATAGAGCATATTGAGTAGCACTATAAGAAACATTTGTAAGCGATGATAAATATGCGATAAAAGCCGCTGAAGCAATACCTGAGCTTAAATTGTCTGCTGAAATAACAAATATTAATCCTGTTAAGTCATGTCCTTGTGTTGCAAGCCATGCGAATAGAATATTACTAGCAGCTGACAGAATTGCACCCAACATTAAAATTCGATAAATTCCAAAACGCACAGTTAAGCCGCCACCGATAAAAGCTCCAACTAATGTCATGATGACGCCAAATACCTTGCTAACACCCGCAACTTCATCTTTTGTATAACCCATATCAACGTAAAAGGGATTTGCCATGATCCCCATAACTACATCACTAATTCTATAAACAGCAATCAAAGAGAGAATTAGAACAGCTTGCCATTTGTATCTTTTTAAAAAATCAGTAAACGGTTCTATAAAGGCAACTTTGACCCAGCCACCTATTGAATGAAAATTTTCTTTAGGCTGATATGGTTTTTCTTTTGAAAATAGAACTGTGATCACACCAACCAACATTGAAGCTGCCATAACTAAATACGCTATTTTCCAACCATGGGCATCGTATATATTCTCAGAAGTAGTTTGTGCTCTTGCGGCAATCCACAACGCGCCTGCGCCAGCCCAAATCATCGCAAATCGGTAACCTGCTTGATAAGCCGCCGCCAAAACACCTTGCATTTTAAAGTCAGCAGACTCAATTCTAAAAGCGTCTAAAGCAATATCTTGTGTTGCAGATCCAAAAGCTACAAGAATGGCAAAACATGCGATTACTTGAACTTGTTTTGAAGGGTCGGAAAAAGACATTCCAAGCAACCCAACTATTACAAGCATTTGCGCCAACAATAACCATGACTTTCTTCTTCCCAAAGCCTCGGATATGAATGGTATCTTTAGCCGATCAACAAATGGTGCCCATACCCATTTAAATCCATAAATTAAACCTATCCAAGAAAGAAATCCTATCGTACTTCTATCAATCCCTGCTTCTCTTAACCAAAAGCCTAAAGTACCTAAAACTAAGAGGAGTGGAAGCCCTGCAGAAAAGCCCAAAAAAAACATCCGCAAGGTAATAATTTTTGTATAAGACTTAATGATGTCGGACAAAGATCCCTTTGTCAGATTAGATGATGATGACATTAATTACGCGCTTTGAACTCTATAAATTGCTAAACTACCAAGTAGATTGGCAAACCCGTTAACTTCTTTTCCTTCATGAAGTACAACTCGGTCAATGATCTTTATCCCAATTTTGCTCGCTAATGCTTCGAAATCAGCAATCGTTAAAACTCTCACATTTGGCGTGTTATACCAATCATATGGAAGTGATTTAGACACGGGCATTCTTCCCATAAGAATATCAATACGATGAGACCAATGTCCAAAGTTTGGGAATGAAATAACCCCTTCCTTACCAACTCGAACCATTTCTTTTAGGATTGCTTCTGTTTTGTGTATGGTTTGCAATGTTTGAGAGAGAACTACTATATCAAAACTTTGATTTTCAAAAAGTGCTAATCCAGACTCTAAATCTTGTTGAATAACATTGAGTCCTTTTTCAACACAAGCTAAAACACTTTTATCTGATATTTCAACACCGTAGGTTTGCACTTCTTTTTGCGAGTGAATATATTCTAAAAATTCACCATCTCCACAACCAAGATCTAATAATGTTGATTGTGGTTTTATCCACCTTGATATGGCGGAGAAGTCGGCGCGAACTCCCTGCATACTCATGCTATTTCCTTCTTCAATTTTGAAAAATAAGCATGAATGATAGCGTGATATCTTTCATCGTCTAATAAAAAAGCATCATGCCCATGAGGGGCATTTATTTCGGCGTAACTTACAGAACGCTTATTGTCTAAAAGAGCTTTTACGATTTCACGACTTCTATCTGGGGCAAATCTCCAATCCGTTGTAAAACTAATCACTAAAGATTTTGCTTGAATAGTATTTAATGCTTTTGATAAATTCCCACCAAAGTTTCTAGCTGGATCAAAATAATCTAATACCCGCGTAATCAGCAAATAAGTATTAGCATCGAAATAATCTGCAAACTTATTTCCCTGGTAACGCAAATAACTCTCAACTTCAAATTCTTCTTCAAAACTAAATTTATATTCTTGCTGATCGCCTTGAATACGCTTTAATTCTCTACCAAATTTTTCAGCCATATCATCATTAGATAGGTAGGTAATATGGCCAATCATACGAGCTACTTTGAGACCTCTTTTGGGAGTGGTATTGTGTGCGTAATAATCTCCCCCATGAAAATCTGGGTCACTCATAATTGCACTTCGAGCAATTTCGTTAAAGGCAATATTTTGTGCTGATAAATTAGCAGCTGAAGCTATCACTAAGCAATTTGCAACTCTTTCTGGATACTGTATACCCCAAGATAAAGCTTGCATTCCCCCAAGGCTACCGCCCATCACAGCAGCAAATTTTTGAACGCCAAAGTAATCAGCAACAAGAGACTGAGACGTAACCCAATCTTCTACAGTCATTAACGGGAATGAACTTCCATATGGAGTATTAGTCAGTGGATTGATACTCATCGGGCCAGTTGAACCAAAGCATGAGCCCAAATTATTCACTCCAATAACAAAGTAGTGATCTGTATCTAAAGGCTTACCCGGCCCAATCATATTGTCCCACCAACCAGTTTTTCCAGTTTTTGGATCTACTCCAGCGACATGATGTGACGCATTTAATGCATGACAAATTAATACTGCATTAGATTTTTTAGAGTTTAAGGTTCCATAAGTTTGTACTTCTAGTGAATACGAACCAAGTTGAGCGCCACTTTTTAAAACAAGAGGCTCTTTAAATTCAATAGTGTATGACTGAGTATTTAGACTAGTCATACAAATAGAAGAACACCCATAGATAAACTTGCATTATCAAGAGGGGATTTTGTAAAGCCACTTCTGGCAAAACGATGCCAACGGCCAACAACATAAGACATTATTAAACTAGACCTATGACTAATGTCTTCTGCAGTCCAATTTATATCTTGTTGCATCTGCATAATCCTAAAAGACTGTTTTATGGATGCTTCAACTCTTTCCAAAACTTGGTTGATACGCTCTTGTAAGCGTGCATCTTCTTGGAATAGAGAGTCTCCTAGCAATACTCTAGTCATACCTGGGTTTTTTTCAGAAAATGCAAGAAGCATCATTCCTATTTCTTGTATCTGTAATCGACCATTTTCCTCTTTGGCAACTATTTGATTAATTAAACCAAATATAGACTGTTCTATAAATGCAATTAATCCATCAAACATTTGCGCTTTACTTGCAAAGTGACGATACAAGGCAGCTTCAGATACTTGTATTTTTGCAGCTAATGCAGCAGTTGTTACCCTCTCACCTTGAGGATTCTCTAGCATCTCAGCTAAAGCTTGAAGAATTTGAATACGTCTTTCACCTGGCTTAGGACGCTTGCGAGCCTTGGCATCCTCCTGCACTGAAGAAGTACTTGTCTCCGAATTTAAGGTTTCATTGCTACTCATTTAGTGTGATCGAATCATTGTTCCAAAAGCTTGTTCTGTCAAAATTTCCAACAATAAGGAATGCTCAATCCTACCGTCGATGATATGTACTGAATGTACTCCACTTCTTGCAGCATCGAGTGCTGAAGAAATTTTAGGTAACATTCCACCTGATATCGTACCATCAGCAAAAAGTGCATCAATTTCTTTTGCACTCAAATCAGTCAAAAGTTCACCCTCACTATTCATTACGCCTGGAATATTCGTCATCATTACTAACTTTTCAGCATGTAGTATTTCAGCAATCTTTCCAGCTACTAAATCAGCATTAATATTGTATGCTCGCCCATCTTCTCCAAAACCAATCGGTGAAATAACAGGGATAAATGCATCATCCTGAAGCGCCTTCACAACAGCAGGATTAATTGAACTTATTTCTCCCACAAAGCCAATATCAATCTGTTTTGTTGGATCGTCTTTATCAGCCATCATTAATTTTCTGGCTTTAATTAATCCGCCGTCTTTACCTGTCAATCCAACTGCTTGTCCACCAAATTGATTGATCATCATAACGATGTCTTGTTGAACCTCTCCTCCAAGAACCCATTCAACAACTTCCATTGTCTCGTCATCAGTAACCCTCATACCTTGTATAAAAGTTCCGGCCTTACCAATTTTTTTAAGTGCCTCGTCAATTTGTGGTCCACCACCATGCACAACAACTGGATTCATACCAACAAGCTTTAACAAAATAACATCCCTTGCAAATCCTTCTTTAAGACGCTCTTCTGTCATTGCATTACCACCATATTTAATAACAATGGTCTTTCCATGGTACTGGCGAATATAAGGAAGAGCCTCAGCTAATATTTCAGCTTTTAAAATTGGCGCAATATCACTGAGTTGAAGCTTTTTATTTTCCATGTTTTTATTTTAACTATAAGTTAGCACAAGCTAAGGTTAATATTTTTTAAACTATTAATATACACTTCTAATTCAGCACTTTTATTTCTAATTTGTAAGAAAACTATCAATTATCTACTTTTATTAATTGATTATGAATTAGACACCTCAAATGTTACATTATGGGGATAATTTTGAGCAATAGACTTATAACTAAAATAAACAGCTTATTCAACTGCGTAAATTTAAAATCTTTTAGTTGGGGAAGTTGCTGTTAAGTCACCCAGATCGGGTGACCTTATTGGTTTCGGATTAAACCTATGAGAATTTTTTGTTTTTAATCACCAAAAAGTTTTTGTCTTAACTCTCTTCTCTCTTGAGCTTCAAGTGACAGATTGGCTGTTGGTCGAGCTAACAACCTGGATATGCCAATAGCTTCACCAGTCTCCTCACACCAACCATATTCACCAGACTCTATTCTGCCCAATGCTTGCTCTACCTTTTTTAATAATTTTCTTTCACGATCACGCGTTCTTAGTTCTAGTGCATGTTCTTCTTCAATCGTTGCTCTATCTGCAGGATCAGGCACCAAAATGTTTTCACGAAGGTTTTCTGTCGTTGCGTCAGCATTTTTAAGAATGTCTTCTCTGAGCTTTTGTAGTCTATCTTTGAAAAAATCTAGTTGCACTTGATTCATATAGTCTTTTTCAGACATTTTCAAAAGCTGTTCCTCTGAAATAATTGCGGAAGCTTTGTTAACTGTTTCAGTTTTTGATTTGTTTGTCATTTCTTCGCCGGATTCTTTTAATTTCTTTGTAGTAGTTTTTTTTGCTGCTGTTGTAGCCATTTTGTCTTCCTTATAAATTTTCTTATATGAATAAGCTTACACTAAGCATCCTTCTAAGCCCATCATTAAAGTATCTTTTGGTAAGTCTTGTCCAATAAAAACAATTTTGGTTTGTTTAACTTCATTTCCCCAAGGACCTGCCATGTCGCTACCCATCATTTCATGAACACCCTGTAATACTACCTTACGATTTGATCCTTTTATATATAAAACACCTTTGTAACGCAAGAGTTTTTCACCAAAGACCGACAAAATTCCACCCAAAAAATCTTCGAGCTTTTTATGATCAAAGGGTTTCTCACTCCTAAAAACAAATGACTGAATCTTATCTGTATGCCCATGGTGGTGGTGATGGTCATGTCCGTGGTCATGATCATGATCATGGTCATGACCACAATCGTCGTGATTATCTTGCTCTAGGAAGTGCGGATCAATATCAAGTTTTGCATTTAAGTTAAATCCATGTAAATCAAAGACTTCATCTAAATTAACTACTCCATGCGATATTTCTTTGATAGGTGCCTTAGGATTCATATGTACTATACGATTTCTTAAAGACTTTCTCACAGATTCTTCGACTACATCACACTTTGTAATAAAAATCTGATCGGCAAATCCAACTTGATTTTGAGCTTCAACATGTTCATTAAGCTGATGATCCCCATGTTTAGCATCTACTAAAGTAACAACTGCATCAAGGACAAAATGCTCAGCAACATCATCATCCATGAAAAAAGTTTGCGCCACTGGACCTGGATTTGCAATTCCAGTGGTTTCAATGACTACACGATCAAAATTGATCGTTTTGTTTTTTTTCTGTTCCCAAAGCTGATTCAATGCCTCGACCAAATCTCCTCGAATAGTGCAGCATACACATCCATTGCTCATTTGAACAATTTGCTCGTTACTGTTCTGAATTAAGATCTCGTTGTCGATATTTTCTTCGCCAAACTCATTTTCAATGACGGCAATTTTTTTACCATGTTCCGCAGTCAAAATATGCTTTAAAAGCGTAGTTTTCCCACTTCCCAAAAATCCAGTCAAAATCGTTACAGGTATAAGTGCCATTTTTTCCTAATTCATTCTTTTCAAACTAACAACCGCTTAAATGCGTTCCAATAATAAACCCTTAAGATAATCACCTTCTGGGAAACATGTTAATTTAGGATGGTCTAGCCCTGAAGTCAAGCGCTTTAGTACCCGAAATTTTAATTCGCCAGACTTTTGGTGGCTGGCAGCTTCTTTGCTAGCTAAGAAAACAGTTTTTTCAAAAGTGTCCATATCCATTGCACCAGAACAAGAGAAAGTGAGTATTAACCCACTTTTTGACAGCATTTGCATAGCCGTACGATTTATTTCTTTGTAAGCGCGAATAGCTTTTGCTAAATGTGCTGCTGAAGGAGCAAATTTAGGGGGGTCTAGCACAATTAAATCAAAAGTCTCTTCTGAAACGCGTAATTTTTTTAGGGTTTCAAAAGCATCCTCATCTAACCAAACTGCTTTATTAGTGTCAAATTGATTCAATATAGTCTGTTTTTTTGCAATCTCTAATGCCTCTCCAGAAGAGTCTACAGATATAACCTGGCTAGCATCCCCTTTTAAAGCAGATAAAGAAAAACCACCCGTATAACAAAACATATTCAGAACTTTTCTATCTTTGGACAAGTCTTGAACTAATTTGCGATTTTCTCTTTGATCTATATAAAAACCTGTTTTATGTCCCTGGTATGGGTCAACTAAGTATGAAATTCCATTCTCATGAATCAAGATTTCTGATGAGGGTGGATTTCCGAATAAAGTACCAGTTTTAGGTTCAAGACCCTCTCTTTGTCGAACTGCCGCATCAGATCGTTCATAAATTGTCTTACAGTTTGTTTGTTGCGCAAGAACTTCAACAATCACATCTTTCCAATGATCTACACCAGCACTTAAGAACTGGCAAACAAGAACGTCATCGTATTGGTCTACGACCAACCCTGGTATGCCATCAGCTTCCCCAAAAACTAAGCGAATCGCATTAGTGTCTGTTACCCATTTTTGGCGATGTTCAAGGGCCCCTGCAATTTTTCTTTTAAAAAAAGCATGATCTATAGGCTCATCAGGATCCCAAGACCACATCCTTGCTCTTATTTGAGAATGAGGGCTATAAGCGGCTCTTCCGATGAGTTTTTTAGCATCGTTAAATACTTTAACGGTTGTGCCTAAGCCAACCTTTCCTTCATATCGAGCAATGGAACCACTGAAAATCCAAGGATGTTGGTTCAATACCGAATGGTCTTTACCACTCTCTAAAAAAATACTCGCTTGCATGATTATTTATCTGCCTTTGCTCTAGGGTGCGCTAAATCGTAGGCTTGTGCTAAGTGCTGAAAATCTAGGGCTGTATAAATTTGTGTACTACCAATGCTCGCATGTCCTAACATTTCTTGAACAGCACGAAGGTCATGAGATGATTGTAAAACATGGCTTGCAAAACTGTGTCGCAGCATATGAGGATGAACATGCATTGGAAGTCCGGTCCTAATTGCTAAATTTTTGATTCTTTCTTGAACGGTTCGTGGCGATAATCTCTTTAACTTGTCGTTTATAAATAAAGGTGCATTGACCAGTTCTTTTTGACGAAGCATGCCAGACCACGTATCAAACCATTTTAATAATGCATTAAAAGCTGCAGTTCCAATAGGAACAATTCGCCTTTTACCGCCCTTTCCTAGGACATGAACTTCTTGAGTATCCCAAGAAATCCAACTCACTGATTCATTCGCATATCCTTTTTGAATAGAACTATCAATACTCAAAATTTCGGATAAGCGCAAACCGGAAGAATAAAACAACTCAAATAAAGCTTGATCTCTTTGATAAACCCAAAATTGATCTTCATCAGAATGTTGTTTTGATTCTTCTTGTGCTTTTTCCATTAGCGCGATCGCAAACTCCACGCTTAAAGCTTTTGGTAGGCTTTTAGCTTTTCTAGGGGCTCGCAAATCATGAACGGGGTTTACCTTTATATTTTTTTCTGAGAAATGGGAGTTATTTATTAATAACCAATCAAAAAAGGTCCGCCAAGCGGAAAGCAATCTTGAAATACTTCGAGGAGACAATCCTTCACTATGAAGTTTAGAAACCCAAGATCTAGTATGTAGCGTTTTTACTTCATGAAATTCGATGAGATGACTTTCCAAATTTGAACAAAGAATTTGGAGATCTTGACGATATGCTTTTAGTGTATGTGGCGAGAGCTGCCTTACTACCCTTAACTCTTCAATAAATTGCTCAACCGCGAGGCTTGGCCTTGGGGTTGTGGCCAGTTTATTCATTTCTAAATCGATATAACGCGGCTGATGCGAGTTGCGCTAATTGATGAACATACACTAAACCCATTGCAGAGGAAAATTTATTTTCATCCGGGCTAGACATTAACAGTACACCTAAATTAATTTCTTTCTGACTTAGCTGAATCAAAACAAGACTACCAGAGTCTGGCAAATATTCTTTATCAACTAATTCACTCGCAACTTCAAGCTTTCCACAAATAGGAGCAGTTTCTAATTTTGAGCTTAATTGATCTGACACCTTTGCCTGAGGAATGATATCTACTTTGCCTATTTCAAACAATTGATTCAAACCACTTGTAACACTCTCAGTTGTCTCAGTTAAATTTTCTGCGACCAACAAACCTTCCAGCCATTTAATCATCAAACTTTGCGTACGATCATTTTCGGTCCCGAATCGCAACATTTCTGATAATCGCTGATTCAAATCACGATTTTGATTTCTTAACAAAGCCATTTGTTTTTCTTGTAGAGAAACCGCCTTGCCGCTATGAGAGTTTGCGAGTTCAATTTGAGTTAACAACTCAGGGTGTCTATCAAAAAATCCAGGGGTTGATATTAACCATTGAGCAACTAAACTCTCTTGCTCTTCTTGTGATTGATTTAATTCAGGATTCATATTTGCCTTATTTCAAAGTTATAAGTGCATTTAACTATTTAATTTATCTTTTAAGATTTGATTTACTTGAGCAGGATTAGCTTTACCTTTACTGACTTTCATGATCTGACCAATCAAAGAATTAAAAGCCTTTTCCTTACCACTTCTGTATTCTTCTACAGATTTTTGATTTTCTGCTAGTACCTGATCAATTAATTTTTCAATGGCGCCAGCATCACTAATTTGCTTTAGCCCTTTTTCCTCAATCAAAGCATCTACGACACCATTATCAGGTAATGGAGAATTTAACCCGCGCTCCCATAGCGTAGAAAAAATATCTTTTGCAATCTTGTTGGAGATAGTTCCATCCTGAATTCTCAATAACATTTGTGCAATATGAACAGGACGTATTGGAGATGCAGATACATCGATGCCCTCCCTATTGAGTGCTGAGGCCATTTCTCCAGCAATGATATTGGCTGCTGGCTTTACTAAATCTATTCCAATAAGACCCAATAACTCAATAAAAAAATCTGCTGTTGATCTAGTTTGAGTCAGTAACGCAGCATCGTAATCACTTAAGCCATACTGTGATTTCCACGTATCTCTTAAAGTACTTGGCAAAGGGGGCATGGTTGATTGAATTTGATCAATCATTTCTTGAGTAACTTCTAGTGGTAACAAATCTGGGTCTGGAAAATACCTGTAGTCTTGGGCATCTTCTTTACTTCTCATACTTCTTGTTTCTTGTAAATCTGGATCGTAAAGTCGAGTTTCTTGTCTTACTGTTCCACCATCTTCAATTAACTCTATCTGTCTTCGAACTTCATACAAGATAGCTTCTTCCAAGAATTTAAAAGAGTTGAGGTTTTTAATTTCACAACGCGTTCCAAATTTCTCTTGCCCCATCGGTCTAACAGATACGTTAGCATCACATCTAAAAGAGCCCTCTTGCATATTTCCGTCACAAATACCAATCCACATGACCAAAGCGTGTAGTTCTTTTGCATATGCAACTGCCTCGGCTGCACTTCGCATAACGGGCTCGGTAACAATCTCCAATAATGGTGTGCCAGCTCGGTTTAAATCAATTCCGCTAGATTTTTCTCCATACAATCCATAAAAATCATCGTGTAAAGACTTACCCGCGTCTTCCTCTAAATGAGCTCTTGTCAGCTGGATTTCTTTTGTTTCTCCATCAACCTGAATCTTGATAGTTCCACCAACTACAACCGGTAATTCAAATTGACTGATTTGATATCCCTTTGGTAGGTCAGGATAAAAATAATTTTTTCTAGCAAAAATGCTCTTAGGAGCAACTTTTGCTCCAATAGCTAATCCAAAACGGATTGCATGATTCACAGCTTCTTTATTTAAGACAGGCAATGTGCCTGGTAAAGCCAAATCTACTGGGCAAGCTTGAGCGTTTGGATTAGCTCCAAACGCAATACTTGCGCCACTAAATATTTTTGATTTAGTCATCAATTGAGTATGGGTTTCAAGCCCAATAACTACTTCCCAATTTGTACTTGACATCAAAGTGCTCCTTCCACAGATTGAAGGTTAGGCGTTTGAAGATGCCAATTAGTATTTTTTTGAAAATGATCGGCAATTTGTAACATCTTTGCTTCCGAAAAATAATTTCCAATAATTTGTAGACCGATAGGTAAACCATCTTGGCTTTGCCCACAAGGAATACTCATTGCTGGTAATCCTGCCAAATTTGGGCTAAGTGTATAAATATCTTCGAGGTACATTTCCACTGGATCTTTGGATTTCTCTCCAATTTTCCATGCAACCTTTGGCGCTACGGGCCCCATCAATACATCACATGTTTCAAAAGACTTTTGAAAATCTTGGGCAATAATTCTTCTTATTTTCAGAGCTTGCAAGTAATAGGCGTCGTAATAACCTTGAGATAGTACATAGCTTCCGATAAGAATCCTTCTTTTAACTTCAGAACCAAAACCTTCGGATCTTGTTCTCTCATACATTTGATTTAAATCTTTGTACTCTTTCGCCCGATAACCGTAACGAACTCCATCGTAGCGACTTAAATTGCTGGAAGCCTCAGCTGGAGCCAAAACATAATAAACAGGTATTGAAAGCTTAGTTTTTGGCAATGAAACTGAAATACAAGTAGCGCCCAATTCCTCAAACTTCTTTAAAGCATTTTGAACTGTTTCTCGAACCTTAGCATCTAATCCCTGTGCAAAATACTCTTCGGGAATTCCAATTTTCAATCCCTTGAGCGGTAAATCAGCATTTTCAACCCAAGTCTTACCAAGCAAGCTGGTGAAATCAATTTCTTGGGCTTTTAAGGAAGTTGAATCTCTGGGATCTTGGCCACTTAATAAATTGAGTAATAAGGCACAATCTTCGGCTGATTTTCCCATAGGGCCTGCCTGATCAAGGGATGACGCATAAGCAATCATTCCATATCTGGAAATAGTTCCATAAGTTGGCTTTATACCTGTAATTCCACAAAAGCTTGCCGGTTGACGAATAGAACCGCCAGTATCTGTACCTGTTGCAATAGGGGTTAATCCTGCTGCTACAGCCACAGCAGATCCACCAGAAGAGCCTCCTGAAACAAAAGCACTATTCCAGGGGTTTAGAGCTGGCCCAAAAGCAGAATTTTCATTAGAAGAGCCCATCGCAAACTCATCCATATTGGTTTTACCCAAACAAACCATTCCTGCGCCATTTTGACCTAACAACTCTACGACCCTTGCATCAAATGGGCTAATGTAGTTTTCCAACATTTTAGAAGCTGCTGTGGATTTCCAAGATTTTGTTACAAAAACATCTTTGTGGGCAATTGGAATTCCAGTTAAAAACCCTGCTTTTCCTGATGAAATTAGCTCATCAGCATGTTTTGCCTCTTGAAGTGACAAATCCTCCTGAACATCTAAAAAGGCATTTAAGCCTTTCATTTCAGCAATACGCTTCAAGAAATAATGGGTTAGCTCAGTACTTGACACTTCTTTAGTTTGAAGTGCCTTTGCTAATTCAGTTAAAGACTTTTCATGCCACTTCATTCAATCACCTTAGGAACTAAATAAAGGCCCTCATGACTAATTGGGGCTGAAAGCATGTTGTTGGATCGGTTATCTGTTTCAGAAACAATATCTTGCCTTAAAGGTTGGTTTAAAGCTTGTATCATCGAAATAGGATGAAACAAGGGCTCTACACCTTTAGTATCGACAGACTGTAGCTCTGCTACCAAACTCAGTATGTTTTCTAATTCCTTAGAAATCTGATTTGTTTGTTCTGTACTTATTTCCAAGCAAGATAGTTTGGCTAAGTGTTTAATTTCTTCAGTATTCATAACATGGTTGCAGTATCATATGTATTATCTTCTAAAAACTAGTTTATATTGTAAATTTTAATATTCTTCCTATAATTTTATGTTCGGTCTTTTCCGTAGTTACTTTTCAAACGACTTAGCCATCGATCTTGGCACTGCAAACACGCTTATCTATATGCGTGATAGAGGAATTGTTCTTGATGAACCTTCCGTTGTTGCTATTCGCCAAGATGGTTCAAGCGGCAAAAAAACAATTCTAGCTGTTGGCCATGAAGCTAAAGCAATGTTAGGTCGTGTACCAGGCAATATTCAAGCCATTCGCCCTATGAAAGATGGGGTTATTGCTGACTTTACCATTACCGAACAAATGCTCAAGCAATTTATCAAAATGGTTCATGAGAGCAAGTTTTTAAAACCTAGCCCTAGAATCATTATTTGCGTACCTTGTGGATCTACTCAAGTTGAAAGACGTGCTATTAGAGAATCCGCTTTGGGTGCTGGCGCTTCTCAGGTATTTCTTATTGAAGAACCTATGGCTGCAGCAATTGGCGCAGGTCTTCCAGTAACAGAAGCTTCAGGCTCTATGGTTATAGATATTGGTGGCGGTACCACTGAAGTTGGCGTTATGTCTCTTGGTGGCATGGTCTACAAATGGTCTGTACGTGTTGGAGGAGATAAGTTCGATGATGCTATTACCAACTATATTCGTCGTAATTATGGAATGCTCATTGGAGAACAAACAGCAGAATTAATTAAAAAGACTATTGGTTCAGCTTTTCCAGGAAATGAAGTTCGTGAGATGGAAGTTAAGGGAAGAAATCTATCCGAAGGAATTCCAAGAAGCTTTACTGTTACTAGTAATGAAATCTTAGAGGCACTTTCTGATCCATTAAACCAAATTGTAATTGCGGTTAAGTCTGCATTAGAGCAAACTCCTCCTGAGCTGGCTTCTGATATTGCTGAACGTGGAATGATGCTTACTGGTGGTGGCGCCCTTCTACGAGACCTTGATAGATTACTTTTAGAAGAAACTGGTTTGCCAGTTCATGTTGCTGATGATCCATTGACCTGTGTTGCTAGAGGTTCTGGACTTGCATTGGAACGTATGGACAAATTGAGTAGTATTTTTTCTCAAGAATAGTTAACCATTCACTGAGGTGAACATTGCTTCGAAGCTCACCTGCATTATTTAATCAAGGTACACCTTTTTTAAAGCTATTTTTCTTTCTTTTACTGGGGTCAGTAATACTTTTTGCTGACTTTAAACTTCACGCCACAGAAAAGATTAGATTAGTTGGAAATAACTTTTTATTACCCATACAAAAAGTTCTGGCTAAGCCTGGAAAATTAGCTCATGAATCATTAGAGTATTTTCAAACACTTTCTTCCGTCCGAACAAAAAGTGAAAGTCAGTCTAAAGAAATCGAAAACTTAAGATTGATGGCAAATCAAGTTGAAGCTTTAGAGTCAGAGAACACTCATTTAAAAAAACTTCTTCAGTTACAACATAAATCATCTTATAAATCTTTAGCCGCAGAAATTATTTTCAACCCATCAAATCCTGCCTCACAAAAAGTTATCGTTAATCGAGGAAGTGCTGATGGCGTTAAATTAGGTATGCCCGTTTCAACGGTAGATGGTTTAATGGGACAAGTTGTAAGAGTTTTTGAAAACTCTTCTGAAGTTGCTCTTTTACAGGACAAAGATTTTGCAATACCAGTTCTTGTCGAAAGAAATGGACTACGTACTGTCTTATTTGGCATTGGAAGAGCTGAACCCCTCGAGTTACGATTTGTAACAAATTTAGCCGATTTAGACGTGGGGGATTATTTGATTACATCTGGTATCGACGGTACATATCCCGCAGGTATTCCAGTTGCAATGATTTCTAAAATTGATCGCTCTTCGGAAAGCTCTGGGGCAACTATTTCTTGTAAGCCTTTAGCAAAAATCGATCAGTATCAATATTTAAATATATTATTGTATGAGCCAAACTTGACTACTCCGCAACCTAGTGAAGTTGAAACCTCTAGGAACAAGTCACGAATAAAAAGGGGGAATTAGTGGACTTTTCTTCTAATAAGCTTCGCTCTTTGTTAAGTCCATTTTTTTATTTAATTGTTGGATTTATTCTCAATGCCTTTCCATGGGGTAACTCTTTTTGGATACCTGATTTTTTATTAGTCATGCTCTCTTTTTGGGTTCTCCATAATCCTGATAAGGTAAATTTTTTATCTGCATTTTTATTAGGCTTGTTAATGGATATTCAAACCTCTCATTTTTTAGGTATTCATGCAATCATCTATGTTTCAGTATGTTTTGTAATTATTTACTATCAAAGAAAATTGCTAAACGCTACCCAACTTGGCCAATCACTTATGATGTTGTTGATATTCATCATGTCCCAATTTGTTTTATTTTTGTTGCTTTACATCATGGGCGTTGATACAAAATTTTCAATTGCTTATTTACTCATTCCAAGCTTAATTGACACAGTTTTGTGGATTGTATTTAAGAAGTACTTTTCTAGTCGTATCCCTTTTTTACACCATCATCAAAGTTGACTAGGTAAATAAATGGTTCGTAATCAGGAACCCTTCTCCTCTTTGGAAACTTTTCAAGAACGAATTAAAGTTGGTCTTTGGTTTGTAATGGCTTGCCTATTATTATTGTTTTTTCGTTTTTTTTGGCTTCAAGTTATTAAACATACAAAGTATTCCACAGCATCTGAGAGTAATCGTATAGCAATTATTACTACCCCCTCTCAAAGAGGGCTAATCATTGATAGAAACGGCATTGTTATTGCAAGAAATTTTCCGTCTTATTCTCTTGAAATTACTCCTGCTGGTGTTAACGAACCGATAGAAGACTTGGTTGATTCTTTAAACTCGGTACTTAAAATTTCGCAAAAAGATAAAACTAATTTTTTCCGCGCTCTTCAAGGAGCAAAAAAAACAGAAAGTATTCCAATTAGAAATTTTTTAAGCGATGAGGAAGTTGCTAGATTTTTCTCTAGAAAATATGCATACCCAGGTGTAGAAGTACAGGTCAGGTATTTTCGTGAATACCCTTATCAACAATTAGGTTCTCATCTATTAGGTTATACAGGGCGAATTTCACAAAAAGATCGGGAAAAGCTTTTAGCTGAACTTGAAGAGTCGCAAGATGACTCTACAAGTGATGAGTTGAAACCAATCAAAATCAAAGGTATTCAACAAGTAGGAAAGATAGGTTTAGAACAAAGCTATGAAAAAGAACTAAGGGGAACCGTAGGCTATAACCAAGTAGAAATTACTGCTGGTGGAAGAGTTGTGAGAAACCTCTCATCAACCGCTGCAGTAGCAGGATCTAATCTTTCCTTAGCTGTTGATATTAAATTGCAGTACTTAATTGAACAGCTTTATGGGAAAAGAAGAGGCGCTGCAGTTGTTATCGAAGTAAGTACAGGAGATGTATTAGCTTTTGTTTCAATGCCAACTTTTAATCCGAATTCTTTTATAGATGGTATCGATGCTGATTTGTGGAAAAAGCTCAATGAGTCCCTTGAAAAACCACTATTTAATAGGCCCCTTAGAGGAACATACCCTCCTGGATCAACCTTTAAACCATTTATGGCTCTTGCAGCACTAGAAGGTAAGTTTAGAACTGCAGATCAAGGTATTTATGATCCAGGTTATTTTAAATTTGGAAATACCGTTTTTAGGGACGATGCTGAAAATGGTCATGGATTTGTAAGCATGCGCCAATCGATTGCTGTTTCATGTGACACCTATTACTACATTCTTGCACATGATATGGGTATTAACGCAATAAGCTCTTTTATGAAAGAGCTTGGCTTCGGTCAACAAACAGGCATAGATATCAATGGTGAAGTAAAAGGAATACTTCCATCTAAAAAGTGGAAAAAAGCTTATTACTCCGACCCTCTAAAACAAAAGTGGGGAGAGGGAGACACAATTTCTATTGGCATTGGACAAGGCTATAACAGTTACTCAATCTTACAATTAGCACAAGCTACTGCAATCTTAGCGAATGGTGGAGTTGTTATGCGCCCTCATTTAGTAAAGTTAATTGAAGATCCAATTACACATCAAAAAACACCTACAGTCCCATCAGAGACAACTCGTCTTAACTTCAAACCAGAAAATCTAAAAGTTATTACTGAGGGTATGGTTGGTGTAAATACAACTGGTACAGGTAAGGTGCCATTCGCTGGTGTTAAATATCCTGTGGCAGGTAAAACAGGAACTGCACAAGTATTCAGTTTGGGTGGAAAGGATTACAAAGCTAGTGCAATTTCAGAATTCAAAAGGGACCATGCTCTCTATATAGCTTTTGCACCTGCAGACAAACCAAAGTATGCTTTAGCTTTAGTTGTAGAAAATGCAGGATTTGGTGCTACAGCTGCAGCCCCAATAGCAAGACAAGCTCTTGACTACTTAATGCTTAACACCTGGCCAGAGGGAGTTCCTCCATGGAAAACCGTTCAATAACCCAACGCTTAAACTTTTTATGGCAAGGGTTAGATCCTACTCTTGGTGTAATACTTTTGTTTCTTGTGGTGATTGGAAATATCACTTTTATGTCTGCGAGCTCTGGGACTGTTGTCAGTTGGGTTGAGCAAGCTAGAAATATACTAAGTGCGGCAATAATCATGTGGATCACATCTCGCATTCCCATTAAGTGGTTAGAAAAAATTTCTTTATGGGTATATCTTTTTGGAGTCGCTCTTTTAATAGGGGTTGCAGTTTTTGGCCTTGTTAAAAAAGGCGCGAGAAGGTGGCTCAATATAGGCGTAGTAATCCAACCATCCGAAATTATGAAAATCGCAATGCCAATGATGCTTGCTTGGTATTTTCAAAAGAAAGATGGTCTTATCCAACTGCGTGATTTTTTTATTGCTTTTTGCTTGTTAATATTACCTACTTATCTTATTGCAAGACAACCTGATCTTGGAACAGCTATTCTAGTTTTAGCTGCTGGCTTCTACGTAATATTATTTGCAGGCTTTCCTTGGCGATTTATCTTGCCCTTTTTTATAATAGCCTTATTGGGCATTTTATTAGTAGTAATTTTTGGTGACTCACTATGCGCTAAAGGTGTGTCTTGGCCTTTTCTAAAAAGCTATCAACAACACCGAGTCTGTACTCTTCTAGATCCAAGCTCAGACCCTCTAGGCAAAGGCTTTCATACATTGCAGTCGATGATTGCAATTGGTTCAGGTGGGATTTTTGGCAAGGGTTGGATGAAAGGTACACAAACACATTTAGAATTTATTCCAGAAAAACATACTGACTTTATTTTTGCAGTTTTTTCTGAGGAATTTGGATTGTTTGGAAATTTGATTTTATTGTTTCTTTTTTTCCTTCTCATTCAACGGGGCTTGCAAATTGCGGCCTCAGCGCCTAATTTATATTCAAGACTTTTAGGTGGGGCTGTTACTCTAATATTTTTTACTTACGCGTTTGTAAACATGGCTATGGTAAGTGGGCTGTTACCGGTGGTAGGAGTCCCATTACCATTTATTAGTTATGGCGGTACTGCACTTTCAACTCTGGGTTTTGGTGTAGGTATATTAATGAGTATTAATCGAAGTCGACGACTTGTTCAGACATAAAAAAAGCCCAAAATAATTTGGGCTTTTTTTAATGTTATAAGCAATTACTTCTTACGCTTATTTACGCTATCTTTAAATGCTTTACCAGCTGAAAACTTAACAGTCTTAGAGGCTGCAATTTTAATTGCTTCACCTGTCTTTGGATTGCGACCAACTCTAGCTGCGCGCTTTCCTGAACTAAATGTTCCAAAACCGATTAACTGGACGTTATCGCCTTTGGTAACAGCTTTTTTAATTGCATCTAACGCAGCGTTAAGTGCGTGTTCTGCTTTAGCTTTAGATAATTCTGATTCGTCAGCAATAGCTGCAACGAGTTCTGCTTTGTTCAAATTATGCTCCTTGAAATGTAATGACTAAAATAAAATTTAAAAAATTAGCGCTTGATTTACGCAATTACATTTTAACCATATTTTATGGGGTTGTGGAAGGTTTTAATTAAGGAAAACCCTTATTTTAATTAGCTCTCTAGTAAATTTTTTTATTAGAGCTAAATAATTAGAGGGTTTATCTAAATGAACATTGAACTAATTATAAAACTCCAACTTTAATTAGTTGGCAATGGTCTTTGTAAAAGCTCATTTGGTAAATCAGGAACCGCTTTAATATTTTTTACGAAGTACTCTGTTTCAGCAAAACAATTTGTTGGAACTCCAACATGTTGATGATATTCAATCTCAACTCTTTTACCAATTTGAGCCGAAACATTTTTTGCAAGTTCTTCATCTCTCACAGAAAAAGAAAACTTTTCTTGGTTACCAAGCATGCTTCCAGTAACAAGTTCACCTTCCCAAGTTTTGCATATCCATCCACGTTTAGAGAACTTTTGTAAAAAGCCAGCTCTACTTCCGTCAGCGTAAACAAAAGATAAAGTAATCCATGTGTATAGCGCAAATAATAGGGCTAATATAACTACTAAAAGCATCAAACGGCTCAGAACTTTTGACATCATTTTCTCCTGTGTTTAAAACACTATAACAAGATTGTTTTAAGGTTTATTTAAATATTGTAGTTAAAGTTGATTATGATTGAGTTATGCATAAAAATTTCTATCTTCTAATCAGTTTAATCTGTTCTTTTTTATTAGGGTTTGCTTTATTTATTCAACATCAAGGATGGCTTGGTGTGCATTATCCGCCATGCCCCCTTTGTATTCTTCAAAGAATCGCATTTCTGGGCTTATTTTTTTCTTGCATTAATGCATTTTTATTTAGTAAATTAAAAAAAGTATTTCATTATTTAGCTTTGCTTTTTTCATTATCAGGACTGCTCATTGCGTTAAGACATCAATTGGTTCTATCACATCCGGAATCCTCATGCGGACTTGATCCTCTAGAAGTTTTTATTAATCAATTTGATATTGTCCAGGTACTGCCCTTCTTCTTTAAGGCAGATGGTTTTTGTAGTCTTCCTCTACCCCCTGTTTTTTTCTTATCTGTTCCAAACTGGTCTTTACTGTTCTTCATTATTTTTACTACCTTATTAATTATTTACCCATTACTTAAAAGGAAAAATGCCTAATGAATTTTGAGGCAATGATGGTAAGCACGGGTGTTGTTACACTTGCCGAAATGGGAGATAAGACACAATTATTAGCTTTCTTATTAGCGGCAAGATTTAAAAAACCTATTCCAATTATTACTGGAATTTTTATTGCAACTATTCTTAATCATGGTCTTGCCGGTCTTCTAGGTACTTGGATTACCACTCTTTTAAGCCCTGAATTGCTTCGTTGGATATTAGGTATTTCTTTTTTAGGGATGGCCGTATGGACGCTCATTCCCGATAAAATTGACGAAGATGAGCAACCTAAAGTGGCTGAATCTGGGGTCTTCATTGCAACCCTTGTCGCCTTCTTTTTGGCCGAGATTGGAGACAAAACCCAAATCGCGACAGTTGCATTAGCTGCTAGTTATAGTGCACCTATTACTGTAGTGATGGGTACTACTCTTGGCATGATGCTTGCAGATGTACCAGCCGTTTTTCTAGGAAACAAATTTGCTCAAAAACTTCCTTTAAAACTAATTCATACAATTGCTGCAGGTATATTTGCAATTTTGGGTATTTTGATTTTAATTAAATTTGATTCTTTAATTAAATAGCAAATTCATCATCGATGTTGCATAGATTGTTTGCTATGTGGCCTCATTCTTACTGAATAAGAAGCTATGAATACCTCATATAACAAACAAATTAACGCTAGCACAAAACAACTTATCCCACCGATAAAAGTATATAAAACATAATCCGATATACTCATTTTTCCAGAAATAGTCTCAGCAAAAAACAACTCTAAAATTGTTAAGCCAATTTGAATGGCGCACATGACTAACAAGCCCATAGAAATATTTACTAAATTTGCTCTTTTCGATAGATTTAAGAGTTCTTCCTCATGAAATATTTTCAAAACATTTTGTTGTTGAAGATCTTTTTCTTTTGTGATCTCAAGCTGTAAATCTCTTGAACGATCTATGACTCTTGCGATTCTCTGCGTTAAAGCACTAATCATGCCAGCAACTGCCGTAAGTAAAAAAACTGGGGCTACAGATAACTGGATACTCTCACTTAAAAAATTAGGGTTAAATGGCATTTATTCACCTTTCGGATTTCATTTTGTGATGATACACCCGAAAATCTAAATATTTTGGGTAAAAAAAAGCCCTTATTATCAACAATAAGGGCTTGTTAAAATGAATTAATTCATTAAATTAGGAGATATTTTTCCGCCGTTTTCAGCTAATTTAGTCATTACTTGTTTGATTAACCATACATTCATCGTAGCTGTATCGTTAGTATCGCCTGTGTATCCAAGCTCTTTAGCAAGCTCTACACGATTAGCTAAGCTACTATCTAAACCTAATAAAGTCATTAAATCTACGATTGAAGTCTTCCAATTGCTTGGACGTCCTGATTTAGCAGCTAAGTCAGTCAAGATTTTTTCTACATCAACTTGTGAAATTGCAGCCGCATCTGTAGCTGCAGGCGTAGCTGTTTGTCCGCCTTGTCCAGCATCATCTTTCTTACCAAAAATACTGTCTCTAATTCTTCCAAAAATACTCATTTTTATCTCCATTTCAGGTTTACGAAAATTCATTCTATTTGAGAAATATTTCAGAATTAATTCAACTTGCTTGTTTATATTTTTAGGTTTTCGATACATCAATGTGTCATATCTTTTTTTTAGAATTTGAAATAAAACTCTTAATCCATAAATAGTGATGATTAAAAAAATCTTTTTGTTTCTTACGTTTGTTTTCGGATTATTTTCTAATTTTTCCTTTGCATATGAACCATTCTTAACGGATGATGCATCCACAGTTGCTAAAGGTAAAAATCAAGTTGATTTTTATTACTACAATATTTTTAACAAAGCTGGGGACAATCCCGACCCTAGTTCTAAACCACTTAATTCAGTTATTGATATCAATATCCCTGGAGAAGAATTTATAGGCGCTGATCGAGCAATAGGTTTTCCAATGGGATATACCAGGGGCATTTCAGATACAACTGAAGCCAGTATTGGCGTGACTTATTATGGGTTTCCTACAGGGGCGTACACGCCCTTTACCAACTATAACATTGGACTCAAACATCGATTTTTTGGTGATGCCTCTGATGGCTATAGTTTTGCGATAAAGCCTATGTTAACTTTCCCCAGTAACACAGATCATCAATCTGCTGGCTTGGGTATGGCTCTTACTGGCTACGGTGTTAACTTTATTGGATCTTATGATAAAGAAGATTACACATTACTCTTCAATTTTGTATATCAACACCAACCTTATAATACCAACTATTCCGTGGCTGGCTCCTTTGACCCATTAAGAACAGATTTATATCAATTGTCCTTTGCACCTATTTGGAATTTCAACAGTAAGCTTCATCTTGGTTTAGATTTAGGGCTTGTAACGAATGTAGTGGTTGCTGACGATCAAAAGTACAATTATTACGCTATGGCTGCTATAACGTATCAACCTGTAGAGGATATTGACTTAGGTATTTCCTATCTTCGTGTAGCAGCAAATTTTAGAGATGAGTTTAGTACCGGATATTCCTCAATTTTTAAATTAGGAATTTCGTACAGGTTCTAGATCTTTAGTGATAACTACCCTGAAAACAATGCCTTATTTCATGACCCAGGGTGTGCATATTTAAATTCATCGAAGTTATTACTAAACATCGATTCCCACGTATTCCATTTTCCCAAAATGAACATGCTGTGACTTTATAACCAAAGCCTCCATATCCTCTTTTTTTACTCTCGCTTTCACATACCTCTTGTAAATTCTCAACAGGTCGCCACTCAATATTGGTTCTCTTCATCTCATTTTGATCTGCCGAAAACATTGCATATGGATTGTCTTTAAATACTTTTTCGGCAAAAGAAAAATTGATGATCAAAACAAAGGAGCCGACTATTGCGTATTTGATTAAAGTATTCATCTCTTTGGAACATTGATTATTACTAATTATTTATATATGTTTTATGTTGAATAATCATGAAATAAGCCTGAAGGTCTATAATCTCACTTTTAAGATTTCACTATAGCGTTTAAAAAAACGCTCTTTTATTTGTAGCATATGACAAATTCGCCTCCTAGCCCAATTATTGCTAAAGAAGTTTCTCGTAGAAGAAGTTTTGCCATTATTTCTCACCCGGATGCTGGTAAAACCACCTTGACCGAAAAACTACTTCTTTACGCTGGAGCTATTCAAATTGCTGGCAGCGTTAAAGCTAGAAAAGCCTCTAGACATGCAACTTCTGACTGGATGGAAATTGAAAAACAAAGGGGTATTTCTGTTGCTAGTTCTGTAATGCAAATGGAATATCGTGACTGCATTATTAATCTTTTGGATACGCCAGGTCACCAAGATTTCTCGGAAGACACCTATCGAGTTTTAACTGCAGTTGATTCTGCCCTAATGGTTATTGATGCTGCAAACGGTGTGGAATCTCAAACACGAAGACTGATTGAGGTTTGCCGTGCTAGAAACACTCCTCTTATTACCTTTGTTAATAAGCTCGATAGGGAAGTGAAGCGCCCATTAGACCTCATGGATGAAATAGAAGAGGCCTTAGGCATGTCAGTGGTCCCCATGACTTGGCCTGTTGGAATGGGTAAATCATTTGCAGGTGTGATTGATATTGCTCAAGAAGCAATGCGTATGTTCAAGGCTGGCGAAGACCGCGTTGATACTGATAAAAACCAATTAATTAATATTCATGATCCTCATCTTATAGAGCAATTAGGGGAATCTTTAGAAACCGCATTATCCGAAGTTGAACTTGTTCAAGGTGCAATGCCCAGTTTTAATCTGCAAGACTTTTTAGATGGTAAACAATCCCCTGTTTTCTTTGGTTCAGCGATTAATAATTTTGGCGTTCAAGAGATTTTAAATACTCTAGTAGAACTAGCTCCAGCTCCAAAATCTAGAAACACACTTCAAAGAGAAGTTCTTCCTTCAGAGAAGAATTTTTCTGCTGTTGTTTTTAAAATTCAAGCTAACATGGATCCAGCGCACCGAGATCGTGTAGCTTTTTTAAGAATTTGTTCTGGATATTTTGAACGTGGCATGCGCCTAAAAATTTCTAGAAATGGAAAAGAAATTAGAACCAACAATGCCCTATCTTTCCTCTCTCAAAGAAGAGATATCTTAGATGAAGCATTTCCAGGCGATATTATCGGTTTACCGAATCATGGTTTATTACAGCTTGGCGATACTCTAACTGAAGGTGAAAAACTACAATTTACTGGCTTACCATTTTTTGCGCCTGAAATTTTTAAACTTGTAGAAACGGCTGACCCTTTGAGAACAAAACAGTTACGTGAAGGGTTAATGCAATTGGGTGAAGAGGGTGCAATCCAAGTTTTTAAACCTTTAGTTGGAACACAAATGCTGCTCGGCGCTTTTGGACAATTACAATTTGAGGTAGTTGCTCATCGCCTTAAAAGTGAATATAACGCTGAAGTCCGACTTCTTCCAGCAAGATATTCCTTATCTAGATGGATAAGTTGCAAAGATCCAAATACGCTTAAAAAGTTCATTCAAGAAAACTCTCATCGAATGAGCGAAGATGTTGTCGGAGCTCCAGTTTTTCTAGCTACACATAAATCAGAACTTGAAGTCGCTCAACAATTATGGAAAGATGTTGAGTTCCATGCTTTAAGAGAACATGCTGGACTAGTATTTCAAAAAGACTTTTCTCAATAATTATTGCGGTTCAATTTTTGCAGTTTTTACAACGACACTCCACTTGGCAGACTCTGCCTTAATTAATTGGGCAAACTCCTCAGGAGTTCCGCCACCAACCTCATTCCCTTGTTGCAGAATAAATTCACGAATTTGGGGATCTTTTAAAATCTGATTAACTGCTACATTTAACTTTTCAATAATTACTTTTGGTGTTCCCTTTGGCGCGATTAGTCCCTGCCAATTATTAACAAGAATCTGAGGGTATCCAAGTTCTGTAAAACTGGGAACATCTTTTAATAATGGGGACCTTGTTTTACTTGTTATTGCTAATGGTCTTAACTTACCAGCCTTAATACTTGGCATTGCAGAATACATCTGGTCAAACATCATGTTGACATTGTTTCCCATTAAATCTGTTAGGCCTGCAGCACCACTTTTATAAGGCACATGAATTAAATCAATATTGGCACTTTGCTTGAATAACTCAGCAGAAAGTTGATGGCTGCCACCAATACCTCCAGATGCAAAAGTCAATTGTCCGGGTTTAGCCTTTGCATCTTTGATAACATCATTGACAGAGTTATAAGAAGAGCTTGGGTTAACGACCAAAACTAAAGGACCTTTTTCAATCAAAACAATAGGAGCTAAATCTTTTTCAGGGTCATATCGAAGTGATTTAAAAAGAGTTTTATTGACAGCCAATGGAGCAAAATTCCCCATGCCAATTGTGTAGCCATCTGGTGGAGCTTTGGCGATGAACTCAGTTCCGATATTTCCACCAGCGCCAGCTTTGTTTTCAACAATAACAGGCGTTTTTAAAATCGTACTTAATTGCTGTCCAATTTGACGACTTCTTGAATCTGCCCCACCACCAGCGCCATAAGGGACAATAAATGAGATTGGTTTATTGGGATAATCTATTTGCGCAAAAACTTTTGTCACAACTAACAGGATGGAGAATAAACTAAGTCTAATAGCCATTTTTAAATTTGTATTCTGAAACATCTTATATCTCCTGTTAATATTGCTTCTGTCTAAAGTATATTTTAATTTTGAAAGTATTGAAATCCATGAATCCTACTAAATATATTCGTTTATTCTTTTGTTTAATAGTGCCTCTATCGAGTTCAATTTTTGCTGCAGATTACCCCAATAGAGCTGTCACCATCATTGCCCCTGTTTCAGCCGGTGGTGGCTTAGATTTAGTTGCTAGAACTGTCGCTGAGAGATTAACCAAAGCATTAGGGCAAAGCTTTATCGTTGATAACCAAAGTGGCGGTGGTGGATCTATTGCGGCACAAAAAGTTGCTCGCGCTGCTCCTGATGGATACACACTAATGTTGTCTTATGTGGGAACGCACGGAACAAATCCTGC
>Ga0164296_1000258_pt1 | contig 67072 bp, 40 predicted proteins | sample GEODES057metaG_FD_113533 | JGI IMG/M metagenome (GOLD analysis project Ga0164296, IMG submission 113533) | Dystrophic lake water microbial communities from Trout Bog Lake, Wisconsin, USA - GEODES057 metaG | ecosystem: Environmental > Aquatic > Freshwater > Lake | place: USA: Trout Bog Lake...
CGCTACGCTCCGTCAACCGAAAGGCAACGCAGTTCCCCCAACCAAACACAACACCCAAACCAAGCCGTTAGCCACTGCCAGACTCTCATAGAAACTGGCTCAAACTCCGGGGGCAGATCAACCCGACTGCAGCATATGTGGGTGGAAGGCTATATTTCCGCTGCTGACAAACCGCAGACACTCATCGCCATTGAGGTGAAATTCATCGAAACCTCACGTGATCCTTCGAATGAGTTCGGCATCGACTGGACTTCGACCCTGGGCAGTGGCGGCAACGCCCGCCAGGTCACCAACGTCACTACCACAACCGACTCTACTGGCTTGGCGACCAACACGGTCACTTACAACAATGTGCCGACGACAGGGGGCTATGCTACCTCTATAGCGAACTTGCTCACCGGCTTTAACATGAACAATGTGGGCAGCACCCTCGGGTTTCCTGCCACCAGTGTGCTCAGCGCCCAGGATGTGAACGTCAAATTGCGCGCTCTGATGCAGGACCAGGAAACCAACACCACCTCCTACCCTCGGATGGTCACGCTGAGCAACCGCGAGGTGGCCATCCGTGCGGTGGTGAACCAGCCGGTGCTGGACGCCAGCTCTACGGCAAGCTCGGGTTCGGTCGGTTCTACCACCACCACCAAAGTCGCCTATTTGCCGATCGGTACCGTCCTCAACATTCTGCCCAAGCGCATGCAGGCAGACAAAGTCCTGCTCAACATGGCGGTCACGGTTTCCAGCATCATCGGCACCCAGGCCATCAACGGCAATCCTTATCCGATTGCGTCTTCGCGTGTTTACAGCGCACCCGTGGAGATCGACTCCGGCTACACCGTAGCTGTGGGTGGACTGGATGAGGCCACTGAAAAAGAAGCCCAGTCCGGCGTCCCCTTCCTGAGCAAGATTCCAGGCCTCAAGTGGCTCTTCGACTACAAGAGCCGGAGTAAGAACCACAAGAGCCTCATGCTCTTCATCACTCCGACGATCATTGATGCACGTTTGGGTGGTCTGCCAGCAGAGCCGCAGTCAGTGGTGCCACTCAAACCCCACCTCCCCCACAAGCCCAAAGTTGACAGTAACAGCGGTGCGCTGGTTGGCGGCAGTGCCGCACTGCCAGAGACCGTGGCTTACCTCTCACGTGAAGCCGAAATCCTTGGCAACACGGTCAAGGAAGCCCGTATCACCCCGGAAGTCGGCCAAAAGCTCAAGGATCTCAAGGTCGCTGTCGAGCGCGTCGATGAGCAGTGTGACAACATGAAACTCTCGGAACCCGCGAAGTTTGCCATGATTGACCACCATCAGCAGATGCTCAAAGCCATCCTCAAACGCTTGGCCTCTTTCCAGCGGACCATGTTCACGAAGAAGTATCTCTGATCAGCGTGCTGCCACGCGCTGAAACACACGGGGTGTTTCAATGCTGGCGCTCTTGGGTTTGGGGGCTGTTTTCGGATCCATATTCTGCGTCAGCGCTTCGGGAGTCACGACCGATTCGACGCCTTTTTCAGGCACTTCGACCTTCGTGACCCACAGCAGCGCATTGAGCACGGCTTTGCGCACGTTGTCATTGCCCCAGTTGGCGTGGAAATGACCGCCGGTGAAGCCAAAGCCGCGTCCGCCGTCCGCACGTTCGAGGCTCCACATCATCGTTTCTGGGCTGCCTTTTTCCGCCTGGATGTGGGGGTAGGGGCCTTTCGGTGCCACGTAAGGGCCGTCACGCGTCGCATCGCTTGGGGCCGCCACCAAGATGGGCACAAACCTAGCCGCGCCGTCTTGCGCAGGTGTCACGCCATGACCGAAGGCCGGGCGGAAGCGCATGTGGATGTACCACTCGTCTTTAGTGGTGAAGGGCAGCACGCCGCTGGTAATGGGGTGTTTGGGGAACTCGGTATAGTTCGCGTCCCAGATTGGATTGCAGGAATACGAGTTTTCATAATAACCGCCAAGCCACTCCTGAAATTCCTTGCCCGCCTGTCCTGCCACTACTTCCACACCGTAGTGCATGCAGCCAAAGCCCACGCCTTTGGCGATCAGCTTGCGCAGCGTTTCCGTGTGCCCGTCTACCACGGCGGGATGCCTGCCACCGCCGTCGGCGTAGATGACCACCGCGTCCGCGTCGGCAAAGGTCTTTTCATCGCTCACCCAGCCCATTTCGTGACGGTCCACCACCAGATTCGGCACACTCTTGAGGCATTGCTCCAGCAGCATGGTGCCTGCACGGAATTCATGCATGCCCGGCGGATGCGAAGGCTTGCCTGCGATCAAGACGAGCTTTTGTTTGCCTTCAGGCGTGACAGCCTGGAGCGAAACAGCGGTGGCAAAGAGGAAGATGAGCAGTTGGGTTGGTTTCATGAGAGGTGGCGCGGTCGCCCATCATTCCCAACCCCTGGCCCAAATCAAGGGCCGAAACGTCGGTTCACCTGCTCTATCTGTTTACCGCACCGCCAGAAACTCCGGCAGCATGCAAACCGCCCACAGCAGGTCTTCCAGTGTCTGCTGCGTGGGGCTGGCACCGATGATGCTCTGGGCCGTGTCGAGCTCGCTGGCTGAAGGTTCACGGCACAGCGCCTGGCGGTACAAGCCGGTGATCAAAGCGGCTGGGGAAGTCGTCTGCGTCTTCAGCGAACGTTGTGCGCCCTTGGCAATGGAGGTAGACAAAACACTGCCATTGGCCAGGTCGATGGCCTCCAGCGTGGTGAGGTCGTTCGGACGTGCGGAGACGATCTGATCGCGATTCGGACGGCCCAGCGTGCGCATGAGAAAGTCTGATTTCATCAACGAAGCGCGGATCATATGGTCCGAGGCTGCGCTTCCTTGGGCCAGCAGCGCTGGAGCCTGCGAGTCAATCGTCTGCTGCCACACCGGCAAAGCTGGGACCACAGTGACCGCTTGCCAATCATTGGCCTCGAAGGTGCCGACACGGCCTTCATTGGCGGGCGGAACTTTGGCGCTCCATTCCCAGGTGGCGTCTGTGCTGATGGCTGTCTCTTGGCCTTTGGCATCACGCACACGGGCATCCAAGAAAAATCCGGCGGCGTTCGGTCCTTTGCCTCCATTCGTGGCGATCACAAGGATCGTGTTCGCGCCTTTGCGCAGCGCGCTTTGCAGCGGTACAGCGGCCAGCTTGGACCACTCATCTCCGGTGCTGATTTTTCGATTGTTCACAAACAGCGTGTAACCATTGTCGCAGGTCACCACGGCGCTGGCGCTGGCTGGATCGCTGTCGAGCTTGAGCGTCTTGCGCAGCGTGATCGTTTCGCCGGAGGGCGGTGTGCTGCCGGGCTTGGCGCTGTGGCCCCAGATCCACTGGCCCTGTATCTTGATCTTTTTCGCGAGCTGCGGATCGACTTTCCCACGCAGCAGTACGGCATCCATCTTCGCTGGTGCAGCACCGGTGATCTGCCAGATGGCATCCACAAACTGCTCCGCCGTGAGCCGTTTCGTGCGGGGTCCGGCATAGACGTATCCGTGATCGTCAACGCCCTTCGTCACCACCTGTGCATGCGATTGATACGCCTGCGAGGTGGCGATGAGTGCGAGAGTCTGCTTCAAATCATACTTATTTTCCACGAGGTGCGCGGCCAGGTAGTCGAGCAGGTCTGCATTCCATGGCTCCGTCTGCATCGAATCCACCGGATGCACGATGCCGCGTCCCATCAAGCGCTGCCACAAGCGGTTCACGATGGTGCGTGTCGTGCGCCCATTCTGCGGGTGCGTCATCAGGGCTGCGAGTTGCTTCAGGCGCTCGGGTTGCGCAGCCTTCGGATTCACCTGACCGATCTCAGGAAACAACCACGAGGCCACCGCCTGCTGGCCGATGGGTTTGTCGCAGCGGTTGATCTCCAGCGGTCGGGTCGAATAGATGGCGGCAAGCCCGTAGGCCTCGCTGAGTTTCCAGCGATCAATGAAGCTGTCGTGGCACGAGGCGCACTTCATGTTGATGCCGAGGAAGCTCTGCGAAACACTCTGCGCGAACTGAATCTCCACCGTCTGCCCGGCGCTGACTTCGCCGCGCCATTTGATGCCGTCGATGAATCCACGACTCTCATCATTCGGCGGCGCGATGAGTTCGCGCACGAACTGGTCGAAGGGCATGTTGGTGATCAGCGCGTGATACAGCCAGTTGCTGATCTGCTTGCGCCCGCCGGTGATGAAACCCGTGCCGCCGTAATCATTGCGCAGCAGGTCATTCCAAAACGTGAGCCAGTGCTCCGTGTAGTCGATGTCACGCTTGAGTAGGGAATCGATCAAGCGGGCGCGTTTGTCAGCGGAGTTGTTTTTGGCAAAGGCCTCCAGATCCTTCGCAGACGGCAGCAGTCCAATCAGGTCCAGGTACGCCCGGCGCACGAATGTGGCATCGTCGATGGCCGCAGGGCGGGGGAGCTTCTTTTGCGCTAGGTATGCATCAAGAATGCGGTCAAGCGGGTTGCTGCGCCCATCCACCGAAGCCGGTAGCACCGGCATGCGGGGCTTCAGCGGCGGCTCATACGCGGGTTTCTTGAAGGCAAAACCTTCCTCCCACGGCAGGCCTTCATCGATCCACTGCTTGAGTAGCGCCACCTGCTCCGCAGGCACCCGCTTGCCCTTTGGCGGCATCTGCTCATCGGGATCGGCGGAGAGGATGGCTTTGATCATCGCACTCTCCGCGCTTTTGCCACTCACCACCACCGCGCCGTCTTCACCGCCCTCCATCAGGGAGTCACGATCATTGAACGAAAATCCGCCCTTCTTCTTGTCCCCCGCATGGCACTCCGCGCAGTGCTCCCGCAGGATCGGCACGATCTGGTGGGAGAAATCGACCGCAGCCATTGCGGTGCCTGTGAGTGCCGCTGCGGGTGGGAGAATGAAGAGGAAAGAAGGGAGACGCATTCAGGGGTGAGAAAGTGACGAACGTTCGATGCGGGTGGAATCTCGCGGAACGATATTAAAGATTCAAGTGGATGAGCCCGAGAGATGCTGGTGATATGAAGTTGTGTTTTTGAGAGTGTTCTTGTAAACCAGATGCCCTATGCAGGAACAATGTTTTGAACTGCTTCGCAGCACCTCACGGGAGGAGGTGGCTTCAACGGCTGTACTGCTCTCCGCATCTGGGGTGCCCCACAAGGTTTCCTCCAGCCGGGCGGGTGCGGAGATTACTGAGATCGGACGTGGGGATGTCCCGAAGGATTATTTCATCACCGTGAAAGAAAGCGAGTTTCAGCAGGCTCGTAATGTGTTGGAATCCGTCTATGCCAAAACTAAGCTACCTCAGGGGCATTTTCTCCATTCGGCCACGGATGAGGATTTGATCGAGGTGCTGAGCAGTCCGTCAGAATGGAGCGCCTTTGATGTCGCGCATGCCCGCAGGTTGGCCATGGAGCGGGGTATGGAGGAAACGGTGATCCAGGCCGGACGCGAGGTGCAACTGGCGTGCCCGGCGCATGGCCGCAAGGCCCCCCAGACGTTGATTATCTATGGGTATGTTTCTGCACTGCTAGGGGGACTCAATACGGTCGGAATATTGGGTGTTTTTGGCGGAGTGTCCGCTTTGCTTGTTGGCCTTTCACTTCTTAATTCGAGGGAGCGGACTCCTGAAGGGGAATTTTACCGATACGACGAGGATAGTCGTCGCGCCGGTAAACGCATCTTAGTGATCTTGGGACTCATGTTTTGTGCGACATATTTGCTACTGTCCACCTACTTTGGTAGCAGAAAATCGTGATGAAAATCTGACCTGAACGCCGCGCTGGCCGCCGACATTATCCTCTACAGCCACACTGCCATCTGCCGCTTTCGAGCGTCTCGAGGGGGCGGCAGATTTCATGTTTTCAAGCACCGCATAACCCGCGAGAGTCACCGCCTACGAGCGCTTTCTGGTGATTCGCATACCTCACGGCCACCGGAAAGCGGCAGATGTCTTCGTGCCGCCATAGCAGTCCATATCCTGCCACGAGCACTTCATACATCGGTGGCTTTTGCTTTCACGATTCATCCACCATACCCTTCAGTGCCTGCAAGATGCCGCGCCTTTCCCTCGTTCGGATTCGTCCCATGAAGTATCTCCCGCTTGCCGCTGCCTCGTTGCTCTTCGCTACCCTCGCTCATTCCGCTCCGCAGGATGATCAGTACGTCCTTGGCTCAGATTCGCAGGTCAAGGAAGGCGTGCCGCAGGGCAAGGTGACGCAGATGCCTGCGTGGACGAACTCCAAGATCTATCCGGGCACGACGCGTGACTGGTGGATCTACGTCCCGGCGCAATACAAGGCCGAGCAGCCCGCGAATGTGATGGTGTTCTGCGACGGCGGTGGCTTCGTGAAGGCCGATGGCCAGTTCCGCGTGCCGGTGGTGTTCGACAATCTCATTGCCAAAGGCGAGATGCCGGTGACGATTGGCATCTTCATCAATCCCGGTGCGTTTCCCGCCACCAACCCGAAGGAGAAGCCGCGCAGCAATCGCAGCTTTGAATACGATTCCCTCGGCGATGTCCACGCCCGTTTCCTGATCGAAGAAATCCTGCCTGAAGTGTCCAAGACCTACAAGTTGACCAGCGATCCCGACGGTCGTGCCATCTGCGGCAATAGCAGCGGCGGCATCTGCGCCTTCACCGTCGCCTGGGAACGTCCCGACGCCTTCCGCAAAGTGGTGAGCCACATCGGCTCCTTCACCAACATCCGTGGCGGTTACGTCTATCCAGCACTGGTCCGCAAGTCGGAGAAGAAGCCGCTCAAAGTCTTCCTTCAAGACGGCAAAAACGATCTCGACAACCAGTTCGGCAACTGGCCCCTGGCCAATCAAGACATGGCTGCATCGCTGAAGTTCGCGGGCTATGATTTCCAGTTCGTCCTCGGCGAAGGCACGCACAACGGCAAGCACGGCGGCTCCATGCTGCCAGACACGCTGCGCTGGCTGTGGAAGAAGTAGACCCCTGGCACTCTCCAGCTTTCATTTTTCCAGCATGCCTTTGCGGATTCCATTCACTACTCCGCTAGTGCCTGAACTGGATGGTTTGTCTCCAGCTGAGCGTGGCAGCCTCTTTGGGCGGCATGCGCAGTCGAAGGAAGCGGCAAAATTGTTGAGGCGAATGAAAAGTTTGCTCTTTGTTGCCCTCCTTTTGCTGGCCTCTCCGGCGCTACAGTGGAATTTCATGGGACTGTGGCTGAGCGGCACTGGCCTGCTCCTGCTGATCGTGACTTTGAATTACTACCGCGCTACAACTCGCCGCCTGATCTTAGAGCTTTATCAAAGACAGCTTTTGCCCTGACAATTCTCCACACTTTATCTCATCCTTCCATGAAACTCACCCTCTTTTCCCTCTGCCTTCTTTCCACTTCGCTGTCCGCACTGGACGTCTCATTGCACGACTACATCATGGATGATCAGCCGTGGAAGGAAGTGGCGGGCGGCTATGTGTTTACTGACGGCCTGTGCTGCGATGCGGCGGGCAATCTGTTCTTCACGGATGTGAAGGGCGGAAAAGGGATTTACAAACTGGATGCCGCCACGGGGAAGGTGGATTTGTTTCTGGACAACCTGCCGGGCATCAGCGGATTGCAGATCGGGCCGGATGGCCGATTTTATGCCTGCCACAACAAGGAACAGCGCATCATTGCCATCACGATGAAGGGTGAGGTGGAGGTGCTGCTGACGGGAGTGAAGTGCAACGATCTTGTGGTCAGTAAAACGGGGAACTTGTACTTCACCGAGACGCCGACGCAGCGCATTCATCTCATCACCCAAGACAAGAAGCACATCGTTGCGGATGAAGGCCATGTGTTGAAGCCCAATGGCATCACGATCTCATCTGATGAAGGGACGCTGGCCGTGTCCGAGTACGGTGGCAAGCACGTCTGGACCTGGCGCATTGAAGAGGACGGAACTCTGAGCGGTGGCGCACCCTACATGACGATGTGGCTGCCTGTTGGCAAAGAAAGCGCCTCAGGCGATGGCGCGACCACGGAGGCGAACGGCAGCTACTTCGTGACCACCGAACTCGGCGTGCAGATCTTTGATGTGACGGGCCGTCTGTCCGGGATCATTGCCAAACCGGACCCGCTGGGCAAGGTCGTCAGCGTCGAGTTTGCCGGCAAAGATCACGACATCCTGTATGTGGCCGGTGGCGAGAAGATCTACGGCCGTAAGGTCAAGGTGAAGGGGTATTTCGGGAAGTAGGGTCGCAGGCCGCAAAAATAGGACGGATAGGTCATATAGGACCTATCTGTCATTGGCTCTCGGCTTGCCCCCTCGCGCTCACGCGCTAGCTTTCCGCATGTCTCTCGACACCATCAACTCCCTCATCCATTCCGAATCCGCACGGCCCGGCATCATCGCCCGTGGTTGGGTGCGCACGAAGCGTGACTCCAAAGCCTGCTCTTTCCTGGAAATCTCCGACGGCTCCTGCTTCAAGGGGCTGCAGGTCGTGGTGGATGCCGCGCTGCCTTCGGCGGAACTGCTGTCGCGCATTTTGACCGGAGCCTCTGTGGAAGTGACGGGCGATCTCATCGCTTCGCCTGCTGCCGGGCAGAAGTGGGAGATGCAGGCCAAGGAACTGCGCCTGCTGGGCGAGGCGGACGCCACGTATCCGCTGCAAAAGAAGGGGCACACGCCGGAGTTTCTGCGCACCATCGCGCATCTGCGGCCGCGCACGAATCTGTTTGGCAGCGTCTTCCGTGTGCGCAGCAAGATGGCCTACGCCGTGCATCACTTTTTCCAGGAGCGCGGCTTCTTCTACGTTCACACGCCCATCATCACCAGCAGCGACTGCGAAGGGGCAGGGGAGATGTTTCAAGTCACCACGCTGAAGCCGAACACGCCGACGAAGCCGGAGCAGGATTTCTTTGGCCGCCCGACCTACCTTACTGTCAGCGGTCAGCTGCAGGGCGAGGCTTTTGCTTGCGCGCTGGGGAACATCTACACCTTCGGCCCCACCTTCCGTGCGGAGAACAGCAACACCACGCGCCATGCCGCCGAGTTCTGGATGATCGAGCCCGAGATGGCCTTCTACGATCTCACCGCAGACATGACGCTGGCGGAGGAGCAGGTGCGCTACCTCGTGCAGGCCATGTTTGACGAGTGCCCGGACGAACTCGAGTTCTTCAACAAGTTCATCGATAAAGGCCTCATCGAGAGCCTCAAACAAACGCTCGCAAAACCCTTCGAGCGCATCAGCTACACCGATGCCGTGGAGATCCTGCTCAAGAGTGGGCGCACTTTCGAAAATCCCGTCGTCTGGGGCGAAGGCCTGCAGACCGAGCACGAGCGCTACCTCGCCGAAGAGCACGTCAAAGGCCCCGTCACCATCTTCAACTACCCCAAGGAGATCAAACCCTTCTACATGCGCCAGAATGACGACGGCAAAACGGCAGCCGCCATGGATCTGCTCGTCCCCGGTATTGGCGAAATCGTCGGTGGCAGCCAGCGCGAGGAGCGCCTGGACGTCCTCGAAGCCCTCATGGCCAAGCAGGGCTTGGAGCCAGAGAACTACTCCTGGTATGCCGACCTCCGCCGCTACGGCACTGTCCCCCACGCCGGATACGGCCTCGGCTTCGAGCGCCTGCTCATGTTTGTCACCGGAGTTCCCAATATTCGCGACGTCATTCCCTTTGCCCGCACACCGGGGCATGCGGCATACTGAAAAATGACGAAAGCCCAATGCCTGAGGACGAATGGAATGAGCCGCCGCTTGCTGCTGCTCTTGGTTCTGGTTTCGTCATTCGGTTTTACTCATTCGTCATTTGCGCAGCAGGGGCTCAAGATTCAATTGGTGTCCGAACAAACAGCCATCCTCCCTGGCCAGCCCTTCACCGTCGGCCTCTGGCTGGAGCATGATCGTGGCTCACACACCTACTGGCGGTTTCCCGGCATTGTCGGGGTGCCCACGCAGATGAAGTGGCAGTTGCCGCGTGGCTGGAAAGCCAGCGAACTCATCTACCCCGAGCCGGAGCGCACCCTCATGTTCAAGATCAAAGCGCAGGGCTTTGATCGCGATGTCATGCTGCGCGCCGAGATCACCCCGCCCGCGAATTTGAAGGTGGGTGAATCCGTCACCCTCACCGGCCTCGCTTCATGGATGTGCTGCGGCAATTCCTGCCACCCCGGCTCGATGGACCTCAGTCTGACCTTGCCCGTCGCCGCCACCGCCGAACTGAACACGAAATGGCACAAGTTGCTCGAAGCCGAACGCGCCCGCGCCGAACAAACCAGCGATGCCTGGACCTCCACCGCTAGTGAGAAAGGCAACACGCTCACCCTCGTGGTCAAGCCTGCCACCGCCGAGGCCCGTCCCAGCAAAAACCAGCGAGAGGCCGACAAGATCATCGCCTTTACCGAAGACGGCTGGTTCGACACCGACAAGCCTCAGACCATTCTGCTTCACTCCGACGGCACCCTGACCATCACCCTGATCAAAGCCGACGCCTACCTCGGCAACCAACCGCCGAAGACCCTGCGCGTGATCCTGCGCAATGACGAAGGCTGGCTGCAGGGCCGGAAGCTGAGGTGCTTGCAGATTGCGCCGAGGATTGAGCGTTGAAGGTGGCGCTTCGTTCGAGACATCAATGCCGCCAGAACCGTTCAAGTAAGTAAGCGCGTTCGGGGTCTTCTTTGCGCTCCAAAATTTTGCCGGTCTTTGAGTCGAAGCGATAAACGGTGCCCTCGGCGGTTCGAGGTTGGAGTGATCCATCGTCATGGAGCCTGATCGGTCCAAGTGGGTCTTCCGCATCAAGTCCCCCCATTCCTGAAATGACCATCGGTGCTCGCCAGCGATAGTGGCTGACTGTTCTTTTCACGGCATTTTTATCCTTGAGCAGGTCTGCGGTGGAGTACTTCTGCAGCAGCTTGCCATCTTGATAAAAGGCAATGGCCAGGTCTTCCTTGGAGGCTTCGCTTCCTTCGGACCACGGACCCATGCGCACCAGATAATGGCCGTCATTGGACAGATAGACCTCAAACGCATACCAGCCGTCAGTCCGCCATAGTTCGATCATTTCGCCCTCGTCATGCACCCGGTAGGCAATCCCGTAGGGGGCGCGATCAGTCATCATCCTGTCCGCTTCAAAATGAGTCTTGGCCGGCACCATTTTGAAAAAGACGGTGCCCTTTTCGCTGGCAGTTATCTTGGCATAGGGATCACCAGGGGTGTCTGCAACCAGTGCTGACGTCACCATGAAGAGACAAATGGCAGCGAGGCGCATGAGTGCTCAAGGCTTCAAGTTCTTATACACCCCAAAGTCATTGAAGAAGAACTTCTTCGCGATCCAGTACATCCAGTGCTTCTCCGGAATCTCTTCACCCTCGCGCCACTGGCTGGTGCGTGGGGTCATGGATTCGATTTCGGCCATGGCGGTCTGGCGGATGGTGGAGTCTTTGGCGGTGTGTTTGGTGACGACGGCTTTGACGAGATCGGGGCGTTCGAGGACGATGCAGCCGCGGGTGTTGGCGGAGGCGATGTTACGGAAGTCGCGGAGGAATTCGCTCTTGGTGAAGACGTCGAAGAGGTCGTCATTGGTGCGGACGCTTTCCTTGGCGAACTGGATGATGGGGCAGGGCTCGATGGCGCCGGTCGGGCTGATGTGATGGCTGATGCCGTTGGCCATGGGGCAGAGGGCCTGGCCGTTGTGGTCGTAGTAGGCGTCCACGATGGCGATGGGCATCTTGGCGCGCATGTTGACGACGAATTTCCGCACCTGCGTGATCTGCTCGGGAGTGAGGGCGAGGTCGGCGCTGATCTTGGGGCCGACGGGGCGGTAGGTGTGATACCACGCGTAGTGCACGCCCATATCAATGAGGCGGCGCAGCCATTTCTCGGTGAGGAGGTCGTCAATGTTGGTCTTGCAGAGGCTGGTGGCCACGCCGGTGAGGACGCGGGCATCCAGGCAGTTTTGCAGGCCGCGCAAGGTGCGGGTGAGCACGTCCTTGTTGCCACGGCGCTCGTTGCTGACGATCTCGGTGCCTTCGATGCTGACGAGCGGGGTGATGTTGCCGAGCTTGCGCATGGTCTCAGCGGCCTTGGCGGTGATCATCTGCCCGTTGGTGAAGACCTGGAAGAAGGCATCCGGGTGCATGGAGAGGAAGTCGAACAGCTCCGGGTGCATGAAGGGCTCGCCACCGAGGATGCCAAAGAAGGAATTGCCGCGCCGTTTGGCGTCGTTCACGATCTTGTTGAGCTCATCGAGGTTCAAGGACTCGCGCGGTTTGTCCACGTCCACCCAGCAGCCCTGGCAGCGCAGGTTGCAGGAGTTGAGGATGGAGATGTAGAAGAACGGCGGGAAGTACTGGCCCTGCTTCATGCGCTGTTTGTGCAGCATGACCGAGCGCGCCCCCTTGTAGCCGAAATTCCAGCCGATTTTGGCCAGGCAGAGCGGATCAACGGTTTGCAGGATGCGGGAGGTCAGGGAAAGGAGCATGGGGAAAGGAAAGGGGCGGGGATGGCGTCAAGAGGACACTACGGGAGAAAAGGTCAAGACAGGAGGTGCAAAGTTCAAAGTTCCGGTGGCTTCCAGAATACGCTTCGTTAGTCTGAACGGGTGAGTTACCAAGTTTTTGCCCGCAAATATCGCCCCCAGACTTTTGAAGACGTCCTCGGACAGGATCACGTCGTCCGGACGCTGCGCAATGCCATCGCCCAGAAGCGCCTGGCGCATGCCTACCTGTTTGTGGGGCCTCGTGGCACGGGGAAGACCTCCACGGCGCGTATTTTTGCCAAGGCGCTCTGCTGCAAGGAGGGCCCGAGCATTGATTTCGACCCGAATGACGAGCTGTGCATCGAGATCGCCGAAGGGCGCTGCATGGACGTGCTGGAGATCGACGGTGCCAGCAACAACGGCGTGGAGCAGGTGCGCGAGCTGCGGGACAACGTGAAGTACGCCCCGTCCCGCTGCCGTTACAAAATCTACTACATTGACGAGGTGCACATGCTCACCACCGGGGCCTTCAATGCGCTGCTTAAGACGCTGGAAGAGCCGCCGGAGCACGTGAAGTTCATCTTTGCCACGACGGAGCCGAACAAGATCCTGCCCACGATCATCAGTCGCTGCCAGCGCTTTGACCTGCGCCGCATCCCGAATGCGGTGATCGCCAAGCACCTGCTGCACATCGCGAAGCTGGAGAATGTGAGCCTGGACGAGAAGGCGGCCTATGCCATCGGCAAAGGCGCGGAAGGAGGGATGCGCGATGCGCAGTCGATGCTGGACCAGCTCGTTGCCTTCTGTGGCGGTCAGATCACTGAACAGGACGTGCTGGATGTGTTTGGATTCACCTCAGGCGAAGCCGTGGCGGCACTGGCGCGGCACATTCTTGAAAGCAACACCGTGGGTGCCTTGCGCGCGGTGTATGAGCAGAACGAAGCCGGCAAGGAGCTGGGCCGTTTCCTGGGAGATTTGATTCAGCATTTCCGCACGCTGCTGGTGCAGCAGGCCGATCCTGAAGCTGCGGCGGAAGATTTGAGCCCGGAAGTGGCCGAAGAAGTCGTGGCGCAGGCCCAGATGGCCAGCACGGAGCAGTTGCTGCGCGTGGTGGATGGTCTCGCGGATGTGGATGCGCGCATGCGCTGGGCCAGCAACAAGCGCCTGCACTTTGAGCTCGCCGTCATCGCTGCCGTGCAGAGTTTGAATGAGGTTTCGATCAGCGATGTCATTGACGCGCTGGATTCCGGCAGTGGTGAGGGGTTGCCCAAGCAGGCACCTCGCGTGCAGGCGGCACCGCCACCGCTGCGCCGAGCCGCAGAACCACTCAAAGCCGCGCCACCAGCAAGACCGCAGATTGTAGTGCAGGAAGACCCACCAGCACCCGCAGTGGTGAAGGCACCTGAGTCAGCGCCGCATCCTGAAGCGAAGGCTCCACCACCCGAAGAGAAAGCACCTACACCCATTGTTGAGAAAGCGCCGGAGCCGAAACCTGTGGTGGCGGCCAAGGTCGAGGCTTCTCCGGTGCAAGAACCGGGAGAACTGTTTAGCGAGGACGTTTTCTGGTCCAAGTTTGTCCATCAGGTGCAGGTGCGTCGCCCGTTGGCGGTATCATGGCTTCATTCCGCCACGCTGCTTGGCATTGCGCGCAATACCATCAAAGTGGGCTTCCCACCGAGCGAGAGCTTTGCCCGCGACAGCCTGATGCGCCCCGCGCAGGTCAGCTTTCTGGAAGGTCTGGCGCAGGAATTGATGGGGCAGGCGGTGAAGTTTGAATTCGTGCTCGATTCGAGCCTCAAGACGCCGGCATTCGCCGACATTGATTTGGGCTTGCTCAATGAGCCAGCCTCCGCGCCAAAGTCTGCGGCGGAAGCCAAGGCCGAACCTAAAGCCGAGGTGAAAGCCGCGACTCAGGCGGAGTTCCCCAAGGCTGCTGAGCCCGAAGCCGCAGATGCCCCCAAGCCACCCGATGACTTCTACAATGATCCGCTGATCCAGCAGGCGATGGTGAAGTTTAAGGCAAAACTGGTGCCTGCGGGCTGAGTAAAAAGCTCGCTTTACGACGAAAGCTGTCTTTGGATGGCGGCTTTCTCACGCCATGACCTCCGCACCCACCGGCCATCCTCGCGGCATTTACACGCTGTTCTTCACCGAAATGTGGGAACGCTTCAGCTACTACGGCATGCGGGCGCTGCTGGTGCTGTACATGGTGGCGGAGGTGAATCGCGGCGGCATGGGCCTCACGGATGAAATGGCGGCAGCCATCTACGGGCTCTACACAGCGCTCGTTTACATGACGGCACTGCCGGGCGGCTGGGTGGGAGACCGGCTCATCGGGGCGAAGTCGGCGGTTTGGTGGGGCGGCATCATCATTGCCACCGGGCATGTGGTGCTGGGCATTCACAGCACGCAGGCGTTTTTCATCGGGCTGATCCTGGTGGCCTTCGGATCGGGACTGTTAAAATCCAACATGAGTGCGCTGGTCGGGCAGCTCTATCCCGAGGGCGGTGCGAGGCGTGACGCCGGTTTCACCCTGTTTTACATGGGCATCAATCTCGGCGCGTTTTTCGGCCAGCTCCTGTGCGGCTATTTGGGCGAGAACGTGGGCTGGCGCTGGGGTTTCTCGGCGGCGGCGGTGGGCATGTTTTTCGGTCTCGTGCAGTTCAAGCTCACGCACCGTCACGTGGCGAATATTGGTGAGCGGGTGGTGCATGAAGGTCAGAACGTGCAGCGTGAATGGAGGCTGCTCCTGCTTGCCCTGGCAGGGGTGGCTGTGCTGGTGGTGCTCGGAGTGGCGGGAATCTTGCAAATCGATGCAATCCGGTTCGCCCATAGCACCGCGTGGTTCATCGCCGGGGTGGCACTGCTGTACTTCCTCTGGGCGTTTTTCCTGGCTGGGCTGGATGCGGTCGAGAAGAAGCGCATGGTCGTCATCCTGGTGCTGTTTCTGGCGTCGGCCATGTTCTGGGCGGGCTTCGAGCAGGTGGGCTCCTCCTTCAGCATTTTTGCGGAACGCTTCACCATTCGTAAATTCGGTGGCTGGGAAGTGCCCGCCAGCTGGATTCAGGCGCTCAATCCGCTTGCCGTCATCGCTCTCGCGCCGCTCGTCGCGATGCTCTGGTCCAGGCTGGCACGCAGCGAGCGATCACCTTCGCTGACCACTAAGATGTCCTGGGCGCTGCTTATGTTGGCGCTGGGTTTTGTGGTCGCAGGCTGGGCTGCACAACGTGCCTTGAGCACCGGGCCTGTGTGGCCAACCTGGCTGATGTCCGTCGTCGTGCTGCACACACTGGGCGAGCTCTTTCTCAGCCCGGTTGGTTTGAGCGCCGTCACCAAACTGTCCCCGCCGCGCCTCACCGGTCAGATGATGGGCATCTGGTTTCTCGGCAGTTCCTTGGGAGACATTCTCGCAGGCATTCTCGCCGGCGGTGTGACAGGCGATGCCACCGCCCAGATGCCAGAGCGCTTCTTCCATGTGGCGATCACAGCCGGCATTTCCGGCGTTGTGCTGCTGCTCCTGGCGCGCTGGATCACCAGGCTGATGCCGGGAATCAAGTGAGGTGTGATGGTTGGGCGGCTAACGCAGTTTTTGGGAATAATCCACTTTTCGAAATAGCTTGGCCGTGGGCCAAAGTCTTGCGATGCTGCATTAATGAAGTCGGTGTCAATCAGTTGGATGCGGCGTGGGATTGTCCGCCTCCTGGCGGTGGGGTCGGTGCTTTCGTTGGTCAGTTGTCAGAGCCTTCGAAGCTCGACGCTGGACTCTGGTGAGGGGCCAAGACCTATCGCGGCACTGCTTCACACGAACGTGTTGGATGTGGCCGGGCCCACTCCCTGCGTAGTTGTCTATGAGAGTGGACAGGTCATTCTCACGGCCTGGGAAAAGGCGGGGGCGGATGTGGTTCGTAAGCATCGGGCTTTCATGCTCTCTGCGGTCGAGTTGGACGCGCTGCGCGAGCAGGTGCATCAACTGGCCGTGCTGAAGCCGCAGCGCTCTTACAAAGCACTGGATGATGGGTGGATGGTGATGGATTCCTCGGATACGAAAATGTATGTGCGTGATGGTCGGCGTGAAGCTTCCGTCAGTGTATACGCGCTTGAGTTTGTGCTGCGTGATCGCGCAAAGAAGATCAATTTGCGTCCTCCCGAAAAAGGCGGCCCACCACCTCAGTTCATGAGTTTGTATCACCGACTGAAAACTCTGGCCGACACGCCGTTTCCATTGGCGCGACGCTGGACTCCCTGTCAGGTGGAGGTGCGTTTGCGAGATGATTTCAAGCATCTGGATTCTCGGCCCGTGCCGTGGCCGAAAGACTGGCCTACTCCCAACTCCCCCAGCGCACGCGGAGAGCATGCATGGGAGGTCCTGCTGGATGGCTCGGAACTCCCAAATTTGCGCCGGTTACTGCCCTTCGACGAGAGTTACACCCCCGTTAAAATTGATGGCAAGATTTGGAGCGCGTGCTGGCGGTCGATTCTTCCTGGGGAGTCCGGGTGGTGGCATGCCGTCATGGGTGCTCGGCGGTAAGAGAGTTGGCATGCAAACAAAACGGGCGGCAAGCACTCAGCTCGCCGCCCGTCTCGAAACTTAGATGATCTCAGGATCGATCAATGGTTGAAGTAGAACTCCTTCGAATTCAGCAGCGCCCAGAACAAATCTTCCAGGACGTTTTGACGCGCGGCGGGATCGTCGGTGACGGCTTGCTGCACGTTGGCCCATTCCTTGTCCAGGGGCATGCGGCCAAAGACGCGCAGGAAGAGATCCTCTACGATTTCGCGGTCACTCTTCTTCTCCTGAATCATCTTGGCCACCACGCGGCCCTGCTTGATGCGGTCATTCACGGCGTCGCCGTTCATGAGATGCAGCGCCTGGGACAGAGTGGGTTCCATCTTCACTTCGCAGGAGCAGACGGATTCACGCTTGGCACGGCCAAAGGTGGTGAGGAAGTAGTTGGACACGGCACCATCGGCGATCTGCACGGCGCGGGCGCCGAGAGGCAGGCCTTGGAACTTGTTCGGCGTGTCGGTGATCTGGGAGATGGCGTCGAGCAGCACTTCGGCGCGCACGCGGCGGACCTGGGCGTGGGAGAAGTTGCGTTTGTCGCCTGCGTTGGTCTCGTTGACCTTGGTGCTGCGCTGGTAGGTCTGGGAGGTGCAGATGTCGCGCACGAACTTGCGCATGTCATACTTGTACTCGGTCAGGTGTTCGGCCAGCGCTGCGATGAGGGCAGGGTTGGAGGGCGGATTGGAGACGCGCACATCATCGACGGGTTCCACCACACCGACACCGTTGAAGTGTGACCAGATGATATTGGAGACGTTGCGGGCAAAGAAGGGATTGCGCGGGGAGGCCATCCATTCGGCGAGCACCTTGCGGCGGTCTTCCCCTGGTTTCATTTCTGGAGTATCGCCACCGAGGAACTTGGGCTTCATCACGGCCTGAGTGAGGAAGTGCTTCGATTCACCGCCCTTGCTGTTGTAGATGATGACTTCCGCCGGGTCGTCGGTCTGCTTGCGGCCGATCTGGGAGAAGAAGGCCTTGAAACCATAGTAGTCATCCATGGTCCAGCGGTCGAAGGGATGGTTGTGGCACTGGGCGCACTGGATGCGCATGCCCATGAACACCTGGGCGACGTTTTCGGTCAGCTTGAGCTGATCGAGCTCGGTCTGGTAGAAGTTCACTGCTGGATTTGAGACGGTGCCGCCAGTGGCAGCGAGCAGTTCCACCACGATTTCATTGATGGGGATGTTCTTGCCGATGCGCTCGGAGAGCCAGTTGTAATAGAGCAGCGCGTTCTTGTAGAAAGGAGGCGCATTGTTGTTGCCGGCGATACCGGAGCGAATCTGGAGAAGCTCGGCCCATTTCATCACCCACAGTTCGGTGAACTCCTTGCGTTCCAGCAGGCTGTCAATCAAGGCAGCGCGCTTGTTGGGATTGGCGTCGGACACGAAGGCGCGCATGTCCTTGGCTTCAGGATAGACACCGGCGATGTCGATGAAGGCACGGCGCACGAATTCCTCGTCGGTGCAGATACCGGAGGGCAGAATACGCAGCTTGTGGAGGTTTTCATCGACCAGGGTGTCGATGTAATTCGTCTCGGCGAGATTGGGCCGTTCATACTTAAGCTGCGCAGGAATTACCAGCACCTGGGCGGTGACGGAATACACATTGAAACGGGCGAGCATGAATGCGGCACCACGATCACCCGAGGTCACGAGGCCCTGCTTGCTGATAGTCGCGGTCGGATCGTTGTTGGACATGAACAGCGCGAGGTTCGTCACGTCGCGGTCAGTGCCATCGGAGTAGGTGGCACGCACGGTGATCTGCTGTGTGGCGTTTTTACCTTCCATGACAATCTGGCTGGGGAAGACTTCGATGCCGGTAACCTTCGCCACATCGGCGGCGTCATCTGGAGCACCGGCGGTGATCCATTCGAGCAGCGCCTTGTTGTAAGGGGAATCCGGTTCGAAGCATTGGTTGCCCGAATGTGGCACCGCACCCACGGCTTTTTCAATCAGCGAGCTTTCTTCCGGGATGGCCAGATTGATGCGGCGGCCTGGCATTTCACGGGTGATGCGGATGAAGTCGCCGGCGGGGTCCATGCCGAAGAGGGACGTGCGGAAGCCGTCCTTGCCGCGTGCGGCACCGTGGCAGCCACCCTGGTTGCAACCACCGCGCATGAACACGGGCATGCAGTCGAGGCGGAAGGAAATGGCGCGATCCTTGGTGCCGTTTTTCACTTCGACCACAGCTTTCACCGTCTGCCCGCCGAGGGTGGCGATGACTTCCGTGCTGCCTGAGTCTGCGACCGGCTTCAGGGTCAAATCGGTGAGCGAAGCGATCTTGCTGTCGGCGACCTTGAGATCGCACACGCCGGTAACGTCCTTGGTAGTGGCATCCTGAAAGGTGGCCAGCACGACAACGCGGTGGAAATCGCGCTTGGTTTCCAGGGAGTATTTATCCGGCAGAATCTGCAGGCTCTTCAGCGTGGGCAGCTTCTTCTGCAACTCAGCCAGCGCCTGGCGCTGCTCGGGTGATTTGTACTGCAGGGTGAGGTTCTGCGGCCACTGGGCACCGGCAGCGATCCAGCGCTTGAGCACGTCGATCTCATTCGCCGCGAGCGGCCCTCCTTTCGGGGGCATGATGTCGTCGTGATCTTTGGGGAGCACGATGCGCTTGATCAGTTCGCTCTTGTCGGGCTGACCTGCCACGAGAGCCGGGCCGGCTTCACCGCCTTTGAGCAGTGCAGCGGCGGAGTCCATCAGCAGCTTGCCTTTGATCTTGTTGGGATTGTGGCACTCCAGACACTTGGATTCCAAGAGAGGCTGCACATCACGCACAAAATCGACTCCGGGCGCGGTGGCTGGCGCTACAGGATCAGCAGCAAAACCGATGGAAGAGATGGCGAGTGAAAGGAGAGAAGCTCGCAGGGGGCTTTTCATAAAATGTAGGATCAAGGGGTTAATCATGCTACGCAGCAGATGGGATGCATTTATCAAAGGTGCGAAAAAACACTGTGAATAAAGTGATTCACGCTTCCAGCGCCGCCAGCCGCTGACCAATCGGCGGGTGAGAGTAATGCAGCCAGACCGTCAGCGCATGGGGATTCGGGTGAGTGAGGTGGTCGAGCGAGAGCTTTTTCAGCCCCGCCATCAGCGGTTCGTTGCCGCAGGCGGTTCGGGCGAAGGCATCGGCCTGGAATTCGTGCTTGCGGCTCAAGGCGCTGCCCAGCAGGCCCAGCACCAGGCTGGCAGGCTGGTAAATGATGCTGAAGAGCACCAGCCCCAACCCTAGCGGCTGCCCTGAAACGCCGAAGGCCTGGAAAAACGCGGGTGACTGCAAGGCGGCATGCAGCAGGTAAAACATCAGCCCGCTTTCCATCAGTCCCAAAACCAGCTGCTGCGGCACGTGGCGGCATTTGTGGTGGCCGATCTCGTGGGCCAAAATCGCCTCCAGCTCCGCCTGGGTGTGTTTTTCGATCAAGGTGTCAAACAGGGCGATGCGCTTGTTCTTGCCAAAGCCGCTGAGGAACGCATTGGCCTTGCTGGAACGGCGCGAGCCATCCACCACCGAAACATCGACCACGGGGAACTTCAGGCGCGCCGCCAGCGCCAGCAGCGCCTCCCGCAGCGGGCCATCGGCCAGCGGCTGGAATTTGAGAAACAGCGGCATCAGCAGTCGTGGCGAGAGCCAGGCCATGACAATGCTGAACCCAGCGACCGTGAGCCAGGTGTAGAGCACGGCATGCAACTGAGTCTGGAAGAACCACAGGATCAGCGCGAGCAGGGGCCCGCCGAGCAGCGCGGTGAGCACCAGGCCCTTCACACGGTCGGCGATGAAGGTGCCCACCGTCGTGCGGTTAAAGCCATACTCGGCTTCGATTTTAAAGGTGTCCCAGGCGTCGAAGGGCAGGGACAGCACGTTTTGCACCAGCATCAGCAGGCCGATCACGCCCACGCCCGTCTGCACCGCATTCCAGCCCCAGCCGGCACTCCAGCGCTGCAGCCAGTCAAAGCCACCGCTCCACCAGAACAACACCAGCACCGCCACCGAGACGGAACTTCGCAGCACATCCAGGTGTGCCGATTTGCCAGCGTACTCACCGGCCTTCTGCACCGTTTCGTCCGAGAAGATCTCCTTCAAGCGCGGCGGCAGCGCATGCCGAAACTGCGCGAGATTCAAAAACGTGGCGATGATTTCAAGATGAAACACACCGAGCACGCCGACGACAGCGGCGATGAACCAGGGATTGGAAAGAGACATGCGAAAGGGGTGGGCCTGGGCCCAGGGTTGGTTGGAGTGGGACTCTGGCTCAGGTACCGCCAGATTCCCAAAAATTGGCCGTAACCATTCGCGCTTGGCTGCATTTCAGTCAATGAGCACCTCAAAGCCTGCCATGCCCAAATTCCTCATCCTCCTTTCCACTCTTCTCTGCACCCTCCCTGCTTCTGCACAGCTCGGCGAATCGTTACGCGAGCGGATCGCCAATCTCAGGCAAGCGACCTCCACGCCAGGGGCTGAGGAACTCAGCTATGGCACGGACCCGCTGCAAAAGCTCGACTACTGGAAACCCACGACACCCGGATCACCCCTGGTCATCTTCGTTCACGGCGGCGGCTGGAAGCGCGGCGACAAACGGGGAGCCGTAGGAGCCAAAGGCGAGCACTTCTTGGAGCAGGGCTACGCCTTTGCGTCGGTGAATTACCGGCTCGTGCCCGCGAACACGGTCGAGGAACAAGCCCAGGATGTGGCCAACGCCACCGCGTATTTGATCAAGAATGCTGAGAAGTTGTGCTTCGACGGCAAGCGTGTGGCGCTCATCGGCCATAGCGCTGGAGCGCACCTGGTGGCCCTCGTCGGCACGGATCTGAGCTACCTGAAACAGGCGGAACTGGATGGCAAGTCCCTGCGCGGAATCATCCCACTCGACGGCGCTGCGTATGATGTGTCGCGTCAGATTGCCGAAGGCGGCAACTTCATGCACAATACCTACCTTGAGGCCTTTGGCAGCGATCCCGAGCGGCAAAAGAAGCTCTCTCCGACGGCGCAGGCTGCCGCCCCCAACGCCCCGGCTTTCCTCATCCTGCATATCCAGCGCGAAGACGGCACCGCTCAGTCCATCGCTCTCGGCGAAGCCCTGCGCAAAGCAGACACACCCGCCGAGGTCAAAGGCTTCCATGGACAGGGCCTCAAAGGGCACATGGAGATCAATCGCGATCTGGGGAAGCCTGATTATCCCGCTACCCCGGTCGTAGATGCGTGGTTGAAGGGTGTTTTGGCGAAGTGAGGCGGCAAAAGTACTCAAGAGCTTCAGCTCGTTCTGGAACGCTCCATGACCTCCAGAGCGAGCTAAAGCTCGGCACTACTTTCTTGCTACAAAGCGCGCCTCACTGAATTCAATGCTCTGCGCTCAACGTTGGCTCTTCCACATTCGCCCCATGCTCATGCCCGTGCTCGGCCTGATGCACGAGATACGCCGCAAAGATGTCCTCGAGCTCCATCACGCTGCCGACCTGGGAAAAGCGCTGACGCAGCCATTTGCCGCCGGGGATCGACTTCGTGTAGTTCATGAGGCGGTTGCGCATGGAGCGAATCGTCGGCAGCTCGCCCATGTGCGCATTGCGGGCGATGGCCATCTGGCAGTGGCGGCGCATGAAGTTGAAACGTTCTTCCACGCTCGCGTGTGCGGCATGGGTGCCGGTGGCGAGGTAATGCTTCGCTTCTTTGAAGACCCAGGGATTCACCATCGCGGCACGACCAATCATGACGCCCTTCACGTTCGTTTGCGCCCGGCGGATCTCCACATCCACACCGCTGGAAATGTCGCCATTGCCAATGACCGGAATCTTCACGGCATCCGCCACCTGGCCAATAACCTCCCAGTCGGCGAGACCGGTGTAGCCCTGCGCCCGCGTGCGGCCATGCACCGCGATGGCCTGCATGCCGCAGTCTTCCAGGATGCGGGCAACCTCCACGGCATTGACGAGATTTGTGTCCCAGCCGATGCGCATCTTGGCGGTGACAGGAATCGGCACCGCTTTGGCCACCTCGCGTGCCACGCTGGCCAGCAAGGGGCAGTCTTTGAGCAGGGAGGAGCCGCCGTTTTTGGAAACCACCTTGTTCACCGGGCAGCCGAAATTGATGTCGATGAAGTCCGGCTGCTTCCAGTCGATAATCTTGCGCGCAGCTTCGCCCATGCGCACGCCGTCGGAGCCAAAGAGTTGCACGCCGAGCGGGCGCTGCGCATCATCGAAGTCCGTGTAGTGCCGGGTACGGTCATCGCGCTGCAGGATGCCCTCGGCGCTGACAAACTCCGTGACCATCACATCTGCGCCCTGTTCTTTGCACAAATGGCGAAAAATCACGTCCGTGACCCCAGCCATGGGGGCCAGATACAGTGGAAAGCGGTCGTTTTCGAACCAGGGAAGCATCTTCGAGCATAGCCGCACTGGCAGAATGCGGCAAGTCGTGTCACATTACGCGATGGCAAGACGCCGCCGCTTCCGCAAACCGCTCCTCCCCGGCCTCTGGACCGTGCTGGCCGCGCTTGCCCTCATCGGCTGGAGTGGCGGGGTATATTGGGTGCTGGGCAGGAAGACGAAGATCAGCCGGGTGGCGCCAGCGGTTCCAGTGGGCGTTGTGGCGAAGGGAAAGTGATGGGGCGGTCAGAATGACGAAGGTCGAAGCACGAATGACTCAATAAATCCGAAGCTCGAATGCCGAAAACAACCTCGGCTAGGTGCGACCTCTTGCTCGCCATTCGTCATTGGACCTTCGACATTATTTCGTCATTCGGATTTACTCATTCGTCATTGCCGGCTCTAGATCGTGCCACTCGCCCATGGCCTCGCCTACGCCGCCGGCCTCACCACCACAATATCCCCAAGCAGCTGTTCCTGCTCCACCTGCAGGTGGTTGAGCTTGATCAGTTCCAGCATGGCCAGGAAGGTCACGATCACCTCGCCACGGCTTGCGGCGCTGGTGAAGAGGTCTTCAAACCGCACCTTGGTGCCCACGGCAACGATTTCGAGCAGGTGCTCGATCTTGTCCGCCACGGTGTAGCGGTCATTGACGATCTCGCGAAAGTCACTCGCATTTTCGAAGCGCTTCAGGATGCGCTGGAAGGCGCGGATCAGGTCAAAGATGCCCACCTGGCCGATGGTCTCCACCGGGGCGTCCAGATCGGGCAGTTCGGGAGTCGTGACGAACAATTCATCGCTTTTCACCTCCTGCGCGCCGAGGAACTGGGCGGCCTCCTTGAACTTCTTGTACTCCATGAGCTGACGGATCAGCTCCCAGCGCGGGTCATTCTCCTCCGCATCCTCCTCCGGCGGCTGCACCGCCTGCGGCAGCAGTTCACGGCTCTTGATGTACATCAGATTGGCCGCCATCACGATGAACTCGCTCGCCAGCTCAATGTTCAGCGCCTGGAACGTGTCGATGTAATCCAGGTACTGCCGCGTGATGCGCTCCAGCGACACGTTGTAAATGTCGATCTCCTCCTTTTTGATCAGGTAGAGCAACAGGTCCAGCGGGCCTTCAAAAATCTCGAGTTTAACTTTGTAGTCGGTGTCTTCCACATGCCGAGATAGAGCGGGGAATCAGGGATGGCGAGAGGAAAATGGGGAGACGCAGCCAGCTTCACTTCACACGCCGCACGCGCACCCAGGCGCTGCGTATCGTCTCCTTGCCTCTGCTGGTGGAGGTGGGCGTGAGCATGCGGTGAAATTTGTCGGACACGGAGGTGAGGTTTTCGGTCCATTCAACGAACTCATGTTTCGCGCCGGGATAGGGCGCGTTTTCGTCGGCGGAGATGCGCAGGGTTTCCTCCAGGCTGGGCTCGATGGGCTTGGACGTGGAGTCCTTGAGTTTGACGTGCAACCCGATGCTGCCATCGGCTTCTTCTGTCACGTTCGCTGTCAATTGCAGCCCGATAGAGAGGTCTTGCAGGGCGGTGGGACGCATGCGGAAAGGGGCATGGCGGGTTGGGGGATCATATTCGGTGGCCGTTCGATAGAGCTCAACGAGCGACAGGCTAGCGTCCTGCGTGGCGCGGGTCCGGAGCATGGCGTGGGACTCGAGCCTGACGCTACCGCTCTTGATCTGCTGCTGGGAAAAGTTCTCGAAGTCAGCACTTTTCACCTTCTCCCATGCCGCAGCCTCCTTGGCAGAGGTTTCGAAAATCAGTGCTTCGACTTCAAAGTCATGCCCTGTGACATCGGGCGCACCAGAGATGGATTCAAGATGGCTGAAGAGGAGCACCGTCTCATGCGCTGGCAGATCGGCGGCAGCCATCACTGTGGGGACATCGGCTGCTGTCAGGAGATGGGTGCCGGGTGTGAGCGCGGAGTCCGAGGATTGCAGGGAGATGAACCGAAAGCGTGGCTGCCACATGATGGCCTCCGCCATGTCGCGTGCGAGCTTCCACTCCGTGCGTGCTGGCGGTGCCAGGCTTTGCATGAGGGACATGCGATCGCCATTCTGCTCCAGCCGTGTGCCGACGTATCCATCTTCCCAGGCGGATGGGATGCTGGGCATTTCCGCGGGGTAGGCATGGATGCGTGCACTGGTTTGCGAATGACCGTTTGAATTGCGAGCCGACAACGCGCTGGTTATGACCCGTGCCTCACCGCGTTTGACTCGTGCTAGCAGGTCACGCAGCAGAGTCTCATCCTGCTCCGGTTGGCGTGCCATGAGCAGGGCATGCGCGGCACTGCTATCGAGGGCGATGCCGAGGATGAGCGAGCGTCGCGTCGGAGGCTGCGCAGACCAGCCTGTGGTGAATGGATTGGCAGGCGGCGCAAAGGGATCTGCGGGCTCCTGTGTGGCGGGCTGCGCTGCTGGCTTGGGAACGTCGCCTGAGAGCTGCGCCATGGTGACATCAAGCCAGCGCCCCTGACGGCTGGCACCCCACGCTTGATCCGCAGGCGGCATCATCGCCACCAGTTGCGGAGAGGCGCTGTCTGATAAAGACGCGCCTACAATTTCCTGCTCAAAGCGGTCATACCAATCCATCCAACCATGAATGGCTTGGGTGTGGGCTCCATGTTCATCCGCCACTCGTAGCCATGAGGTCGGCCACTGCACCGCCAGCGGGGCGCGTGGTGTGTAAAAGCTCTCGAAACCTCCTGTGGCACTCGCTTTGAGGCGTGTGCCTTCCAGTGCTACGCTAAAGGCGACGGGCGGTAGATAAAGCCGGTCAAAGACCTGGTCTGACTCCGTGGGCAGCCGCCATTCGGTGCCGGTCTGCATTTCAGTGCTGGCATGCGGGGCCAGGGCGAAGGCTGCACTGGAGACGATGCTGGCCTGACCAGCGGACACGGCTTTTTGCAGGTGATCTGCCAATGCCGCGTCATTATGCCTGTCTTGCAGCAGCCATTCGATCATGGCCAGCTCTGGCACACGATAAATCGTTTGCTGCACTTCCAGGCTAGGCGCGACGAAGCTGCCCCCACTGCCTTTAAAGAAAACGATAATCCGTGTGGCTGCGTCATTGGCGGGTCGGAAATGGGCGATGATGCGTTCTTTCACTCCCACCAGCACCTCGCCCTGCCAGCGCAGGCGCTCGAAGCGCGGCATGGTCACGATGTGCTTCTCACGCTCGGCACCGACCGCTGCATTGGCATAGGGCAGCGACAGCGTCTGCGGCGCGCTGAGATCATGCGTCAGAGTGAGGCTGATGCGTGCCGCTCCGGCTTGGTTCTTCGGCGATTCCTGCTGTAACCGCACCTCTGTGCCGACGAGTTCATGATGAGTTTTTTTTGCCACGGCTTGATCCTTGGCACGATCAAATTCCCATTCGGTGATGACGTCACGTGTCTCACCGCTGCGCAGGACGGTGGCATTTTCTTCTTTCACGACACCGGTCAGTTCCACCAGCGTGCGTGCCGACAATCGCTCGCGCAATTCGTCTGGTTTGCCTCCTTGTGCCATTTCGCGCTGCCAGTCGTTTTCCTTCACGGCAGTGATCCGTACGGTGACCTGCACTCCGATCTCCTGCGCTCCGCTTTGCGGTGAATACAGTGCCCCCACAAAGAGCATCATCCAAGATCGCAAACGTAGGCACATGGACACGGTTTACTTGATCGGGTGGCCCTGAAGCAATGCAAATCACTGCCGCCCTGGCTTTTTCAAACGTCTGCGTTTATCTGCACCGCCAGCCCAGTATGCCCGCCAAGAAGAAACCCAGCACCAAGCCGCTCACCGGTGCCGCCTTGATCAAAGAGGTGTGCCGCCGCATTCGCGTGGCGCGGGGCTACTGGGATGCGCACAACAACCGCGCCTGCCGTGGCGAGCGCGAGAAGGCGATGGCACTCTACGAAACCCTGAGCGAGGCGGAGCGGAATAAGGTGCCGCAGGTTCTTCGAGTCTGGTTGCGCTACCGGAGCGAGAAATACTTCGGCGACGACCGCACACCGCCGGGAGGTGGGCAGTGAAGAAGGACAGCGTCCTCAAAGCAGGATTGCACCCGCGCAATCGCTTCAACACCCGCTACGACTTCCCGCAGCTCATCGCGTGTTGTCCGCCCCTGGCGGCGTTTGTGAAGCCGAATGCCTATGGCGATGACAGCATCGACTACGCGGACCCGCTGGCCGTGAAGGCACTGAATCAAGCGCTGCTGAAACAGGCCTATGGTCTGGCCCACTGGGACATCCCGCCTGGTTATTTGTGCCCGCCGATTCCGGGCCGCAGTGATTACCTTCATCATCTCGCGGACCTCATCGCGCAGCGGCGTGGGCCTGCGGTACGCGTGCTGGACATCGGCACGGGGGCGAACTGCATCTACCCGTTCATTGGCGCGAGTGAATACGGCTGGCGCTTTGTCGGCTCTGATGTCGATCCTGCTGCGTGGTGCTGGGCCAAAAAGAACGTGGCTTCGAACCCGAGTGTGGCGGGCTTGATCGAGTGCCGCTTGCAGAAGTCGGCTGCGCAGTGCTTTCACAGCATCATTCAGCCCGGCGAGCACTTTGATTTGACGCTGTGCAATCCGCCGTTTCACAGCTCCGCTACCGAAGCGGCAGCAGGCACCCAGAGGAAGCTGCGCAACCTCGGCGGAAAGAAAGCGGGATTGAACTTCGGCGGCAAGGCCAACGAGCTCTGGTGCGAGGGCGGCGAGTTGGGGTTTATCCGCCGCATGATTGAAGAGAGCGTCGCGTTTGCGGGGCAGTGCAGTTGGTTTACCACATTGGTTTCCAAAAGCGAGCATCTGCCGCGTTTGGAACAGGCGCTGCGACGTGTGAAAGCCGCAACGGTCAAGGTCATCGACATGGCGCAGGGGCAGAAGAAGAGCCGCATCCTCGCGTGGAGGTTTGGCGGTGCGGAGGTTGGGCATCCTGACTGACTGCGGCTTGGTGCGTCTCGACTTAGTTCTGATCTGAATCGAAGCCCAGACGCCCCGATCCACCTGACAGCCGGGACGGCTATCCTCCAGTGACAGGCTGGAAGCCTATCCTCCGTGAGTTTGAGCATTGCGCGGAAGAATGTGCCGTGGTGTTCGTATAGCCTTTCCTCATGAAATCATCGCTCGCTTTCTGTTCGCTCCTCCTGCTGGCCTCCGGGCTGCATGCGGAAGTCAAGTTGTCCAAGGTCTTCACCCCGCACATGGTGCTGCAGCGCGGCATGGCGGTGCCCGTCTGGGGCACGGCGGCTCCCGGCGAGAAGGTGACGGTGGCCTTCGCGGGACAAAGCAAAACCGCCACGGCAGATGACAAAGGTACCTGGAGCGTGAAGCTCGATTCTTTGAAAGCCAGTGCAGAGCCGCGCACGCTGACCATTGGCAGCCAGAAGATCGACGACGTGCTCGTGGGCGATGTGTGGGTCGGTTCCGGCCAGTCGAACATGGACATGGTCGTCGCCAGCTATACCAAAGACGACCCCGTGCTGGATGAAGCCGCGAAGCAAACGTATCCGCAACTGCGCCTGCTGCGCAAAGACGGGGGCGCCACCTGGGAGCAGGCCACGCCGGAGACGAATCCGAAGTTCAGCGCGCTGCTGTTTTCGTTTGGTTTCCCCTTGCAGAAGGAGATCGGCGTCCCCGTCGGCCTGATGGTCGGCGCGGTCGGTGGCACGCCTTCGGGCTTCTGGCTGAGCGAGGAAATGTATCGCAGCGATGCCGCCTGCGCTGAGGCCGTGAAGCAGTTCGCGCCGACCTACAAGTATGATGAACTCGTGGCCAAGTATGCCGTGGACAAAGCCAAGTACGACGCCGAATTCGCCGTCTGGAAACCCTTGGCCGATGCCGCGAAGAAAGAGGGCAAAGCTCCACCTCCCGGACCGCGCGGTCCTCAGCCTGTCGGCAAGGCGGGTGAAACCAACTCCGGCAAAGTCGGCCAGCTCTTTGAAGCCTTCATTCGTCCCTATGTGGGCTACGGCATCAAAGGCGTGCTGTGGGACCAGGGCGAGAGCCGCACCAACATCGTGGGCGTGGATCAGGTCACGCTCATGGGCGCACTCATCGGCGGCTGGCGCAAGGCCTGGGGCCAGGGCGATTTTCCCTTCCTCTACGTGCAGAAGCCCAGCGGTGGTGGCTGTGCCTTTGACTATTCGCAGCCGATGAACCGTCTTGCCGAAAAATTCACGCCGTTGCCGAAGGCGATTCCGAACGCTCCGGATGCCCAATACTCGCACATGGCCTTCGAGCAGATCATGAAGTATCCGAACACGTACATGGTCATCAGCAGCGATCTCGGCAACGGCATTCATCCGCCGAACAAGTCCGGCTACGGCGCACGTGCCGTGCAGGTGGCGCTGGCGGTGGCGTATGAAAAGGGCAATGAGTACCTCGGCCCACAGCTTGCCTCTCACGCGATTACCGGCGGCAAAGTGACGCTGAAGTTCAAGCACGGCGGCAAAGGACTCGCATTCAAAAATGGCGACAAATTGCAGGGTTTCGCGATTGCCGGCGACGACAAGAAATTCGTCTGGGCCGATGCCGTCATCGAAGGCAACACCGTCGTGGTCTCCAGCAAGGATGTGCCGCAGCCTGTCGCCGTGCGCTACGCCTGGAGCAATGCCTTCCAGTGGGCGAACCTGTTCAATCTGGATGGCCTGCCCGCGCAGCCGTTTCGCACGGATGCGTGGTAGGCAGAATGGCCGCAAAGTGACGCAAAAAGGATCAAAAACGGAGGTGGCAGATTCATCGGCCTGATCGATCGGATCAGACGGATCCCTTTTGTTAATTTTTGCGCCTTTTTGCGGCCTCCTAACTCAAGGCTTCAAACCACTCGGCACCCGCTCCGGCACCGATTTGTCATAGTCATCACTGCTCAGCGCCTCCAGGAACGCTTTGATCGGCGCATGGTCTTCCGGGAGCAGGTTCATCTGGCGGAGCAGGGGGGCGAGCGGGGGTAGAGTGCCGATGTCTCCTCCTTCAAAGGTTTCAGCGGCCTGGTCCATGAGGCGGTCATAAAACAGCAGCACTTCATCGAGCGTGGTCGAGCCACCATGATGCATGTAGGGCGCGGTGTGTTTCAGATTGCGCAGTGATGGTGTGCGAAATTCGGTGCGATTCGTGGCAGCGTCTGTGAGGCCGATGGCGTGGAGCTTGAAGTCGGAGAGCATGGGGCCGTTGTGGCAGAGCGCGCAGCCTGCTTTCTTGAAGGCCGCCATGCCCTGCTGCTGCTCGGTGGTCATCGCGGTCTTGTCGCCACGCATGAAGCGGTCAAAGGGCGTGTCGGGCGCAATGAGCGTGCGTTCATACGCGGCGATGGCCTGCGTGACCTTCTCGGCGGTGATCTCGGTTTGAAACAGCGTCACGTATTCCGGGATGCTTTTCAGACGCTCCACCATGGCTGGGACGGCTTCCGCTTCGCGGCACACATCGCCACGCATTTCCTCGCGCTGGCGGATCGGTGCCAGGGCCTGCGCTTCGAGACTGCGCAATCGGTTGTCCCAAAACATCGGCGACTGGGTGGGATCAAACGGCTTGCCAGATTCGATGCCGTTGAAGGCGGTGTTGAGGATCGTGGGCGTGTTGCGCGTCAGCGGCATGAATGCAGCCCCTTGCACCAGTCTGCGCTTGGGTCCGATGCCGCTGGCATGCACTCCGAGCGGCGTCGGTCTGCCATCGGCCCAGCCGTGCTGCGGATGGTGGCAGGTGGCGCAGGAGACATCACGCGTGGCGGAAAGGATGGGATCAAAGAACAGCAGACGGCCAAGCGCGACCTTTGCTGGCGTGTCACCGGGCAGCGCAGCCGATGTCGGCAGCGCTTCGATCTGCGTGTTGGGCAGCGGTTCAGCCGCAGCCGTCGCGAGGATCACGACCAAGGTGGTGAGCATATCAGTTCAACGCACCTCATGCCGTGCTTCATCCAGCCTGCCAGCCATGTTTTTGCAGCGCAAAGGCAATTCTTGCAGATAGAACTCGTTTCAGCCATGGTTTGATAGGACACGATCCTTGATCCCTCTCGCTCCTCCCGAACCATGACTACTCATCCTTGGTGCCGCCTGCTTCTCACTCCGATTCTTGGCATGCTCCTCGCACAGGGGAGTGTGGCCTCGGCGCAAAACCCGGACCCTGCGGACAAGCCGCAGATCATTGAAGCCATCCGCTTTGAAGGGGTGAAGGGTTTGAACGAGGAAGAGTTGCGCTTAAAACTGGGACTCAAAGCAAAGGGGACTTATGATGAAGCCACCTTAAAATCCGATACGCGAATCATTGAGCGCAGCCTTCGGGACCAAGGCTATGTCTTTGCCAAAATCCAGAAAGTAGGTGGCAAACTTGGACCGACTGGCCACCTGATCCTGACGTTTGTCATCAAATCCGGGGCCTTGTACCATGTAGCCGAAGTCAAGTTGACCGGGAACCAGGTATTCAATTCTACGGAGATCGAACCTAAGACACACGCCACTGTCGGGAAGCTGTATTCAGGTTCAGACCTTCCGGCAGACGAGAAAATCATCACCGACTTTTATGGTGCTCGCGGTTATGCAGATGCAACTGTGGAAACTCAACTGATAGAGGTTGGCAGAGGGGCGATGAAGATTACATATTGGATTACTGAGGGAAAGAAGTCCCTGCTTCAGGCCATCCAAATTTCCGGCAATGCCAAAGTCAAAGAGGAGGACATTCGCAAGGAGTTCAAGCTCGCTTCCGGCGATGTCTTCAACACGGTTCTCATTGAGCAAGGTCGCCAGGCGCTGCTGAAGACGGGGCTTTTCGAAACGGTGGAGGTAAGCACTCCAGAGGCCAAGCCGGGGTTCAAGAATCTTGAGGTCACCGTGGTGGAGAAATAGCCAGTCCAGACGTACGTTGGGTGTGTTTGGCGTGCAGTGCTTTCTCATGCTACAACGCTCTCTCCGCCAAACCGCCCGACTCTGGGAGGCACTGAGCTATGTGGCGTCTCCTCACGCTCGCAGACGGGCGGGCTGTCGCCACACCCATCTTACGGAGCCTGCGGTGTCAACGTTCCTTGGCCGCCGGTTCATCCAATCGGTGGTCCGCATGGCGCAGAAACTCCTGCAAATCACGCTCTGCTTTCGCTGTGAGTGCGTGCTTTGCGGCGCGATAGGTCTTGAGGCGAAACTCCAGGAAGTGGCGCTGCCACGGCGGGTTGGGTTCAAACAGGGCCAGCACTTCGATCTGCTGTGCTGGAGAGAGCAGGGGAATGATTTCGACCAGCGTGCTCATACGGCTCGGCTCGGCCAAGCCGCCAGGAAACGGCTGCTGCAGGACGGCCATGAATTGCGGGACGAGATCGCGATTGTTCGCCGCGAGCGGTGGCACCAGGGAGAGCGCGGATTGCACGGATGAAAGCCGCACCCACACCTGGGGACGCAGCGCTTTGAATCCTTCAATGAGATGAGACGTGGCGTCGTCGTACGATTCATGCCGGAAGGCGGACAGCGCGGCGGCAAGGTGCGCATCGGCAGGCCAGTCCTGGCGCACAGCTTCATAGAAGGACGTCAGTTGCTCGGCAGTGCCTGCGCGTGCGGCAGACTCCAGCAGCATGAGTTGCTCAAAGGGACTGGCAGGCGTGCCCGCCCAGTTGGCGAGGACTTCATCATAGTGTCCTTTGGCATACGCTGCAATGGCCTCTGCGCGGCGTTGGTCATCGCCGGTCAGGTCATCGAGCATGGCAAAGCTGGCACCATCTGCCGCGAGCATGCGCAGGCGCTCATCGGTGAGGTGCGTGCGGTCGATTTGTGCGGGGAGATGCGCAGGCACATCCGCGTCCTGCTCAATCGCCATGCTGAGCACCTGGGTGGTCTCAAAGGTGTTGTCTTTGGAAAGAGCGCGGGCAAAGCCGTACTCCAGCAGGTTGCGGTCATCGGTGTTGATGTTGGCGGGCGTGTTTTGCAGCAGAGTGCGCGCAAATACAGGCGCAGCCAGATGATGGGCCAGCATGCCTTCGACTGAGTTTGTGAGCCACACGCGCTTGAGCGCTTCGGCAAACAGCGGTTGCGTGATGCGCGTGCGCATTTGCTCCATGGTATATTCTGGTGCCGTGAGATGCCCGATGAAGAGCAGATCATTGGGGCCGGAAATCCAGGTCTCGACCTGCGGAAACACGGATGTGAGCGTGGCATAGACCTGCCGGATGGCCTGCGCATCCACTTCATAACCCTGCACCCATTGGGCAAAGAGGCCGCGCTCATTGAGTCGCGCTTTGGCGGCAGCGTAAAACTCCTGCGTGAACAAGGTGGAGACGCCGGCGCGGTAAGGATTGGAAGGCTCAGAGATGATCAGGTCGTAGCGGCTGCCTGCTGCTAGGAGAGCCTCCCGTGCATCGCCGGGAATGAGATGGACGTTGGCCTTGCTCAGCACATTGCGGTTTACCGGTGCGAAGTGGTTGCGCGCCAGGCTGGCCATGGCGGGTTCCAGTTCCACCACATCCACCTGCTTCATCTCCGGCACATCCGCCACCCATCCGGCTGTCGTGCCGGTGCCGAGACCGACGATGAAAGCGCTGTGCGGAGCGGGATGCAGCATCGCAGGTACCAGGCCCTGCATGACTTGCGTATCGGCATCGCCAAAGGCAGAGCCGTCGGATTTACCGTTCACGTAGAGGCAGTAGCCGTCATCGCTGGATACAGCAGCCACGCTGGCCTCACGCCCTTCAAATTCATGCGCGATCTTCCAGCGGCTGGCATGCAGCCAACCGCGCAGGCCATTGATGGAATTCGGCAGCGACTCCACGCGGCCATAGCCGATGGGCTTGTGCCGCCATGCTGCCGTGGGACCGGTAGGAATAAACATCAGCCAACTAGCGCCAATCCATAAGGCAGCGAGCACTGGCCAGCCCCAGCGTGAAGCCGACCGTGCGCCCAGCACCGCAGCCCCGAGGCTCAGCAGCAGTGTCAGCAAAAACACCCAGCGCCACGCGCCCAGTGCCGTCAGCCACGGCAGCAGCAGGAAACCTCCGGCGAGCGATCCGGTGATGGCTCCCAGCGTATTGGCCGCATACGCATAGCCCACATGTCGGCCCGCATCACGGCTGCCGCTGCCCAGCAAACCCACGAGCAGCGGGAACTGCACGCCCGCGAGAATCGAAGGCCCCAGCACGAGCAGGCTGGCGATCATCGTCCATCCCGCGATCTGCCCGGAAAGGCCCAGGGAACGCAGTTGATTCACATCAATGGCGAAGACGGCGATGCGATCTCCCAGCGCCCAGGGCAGCGCCAAAAACAAAGCCTGCCACGCCGCTACCCGAGCCAGGGCCGCCAGTGTGACCGCCTCAGCACGCGCCGCCCACAGCATGCGATAGAGCAAGCCCCCGAGGCCGATACCCGCAAGTGCCAGCGCGAGGATTAAACCAAAGCCATACACCGAACTTCCCAGCAAGGGCGAGAGGATGCGGAACCAGACGAGCTCACTGAGGAAAAACGTGAAGCCCGTGATGCCTGCGGCGAGGTAGAGGAAGCGCGCCGTCAGCCTGCTTGGATCCGTCGTTTCACCGTTGGAGGTCAGCGCACTTGGCTGCACTGCCTTCACTGAGGTTGCATCACGAGAAACAAACCATGCCGCTGCACCAATGAGGAGATTCACTCCCGCTGCCGCCATGACGGTGGCACGAATACCCCAGAGTTCGAGCAGCCAGAAGGTGCTGATCAGCACGCCCGCGAGCGCGCCGAGAGTATTGACGCCATACAGCACGCCGAGACTGCCGCGCTGTGAGTCCTGATCGGTCTCGACCCATTTGAAAGCCGCAGGCAGGCTGCCGCCCATGAGCAGGCAGGGCGGTGCCAGCACCACGGTGGCCAGCAGCAGTTGCAGCAGTGTGGCAGGCACCTGCCCCAGAGTAGCGATGCCGCCGGTGCTGAGATAAAGAGAACGCACCACCGAAAGCAGCAGCGGCGTTAGCAACGCCGCGACACCCACGCCGAGCTCGATCAACGCATACAGCCGCAGCGGATTTGCCGAGGCCTCCGCCTTGCGGCCAAACAGAGCGCTGCCCGCGCCCATGGCCCCCATAAAGATCGCCAGCACCGCCGCTGTGGCGGGCGTGGCACCGCCAAAGACCAGCCGAAACTCCCGCAGCCAAGCCATCTGGTAAACGAGCGCACAGGCACCGGAGAGCGCCAGCAGGCAGGCGAGGAAGGGAAGTTGACGGTGGTTGGCCGTGGTTGACGATGGTTGACGGTTGATGGCAGTGGGGACTTGGAAGGTTGGAGGGATTCGATAAACTATCGTCAACCATTGTAAACGACCGTCAACGTCTCCCTTTCACACTCGGGGGCATCCATTCGGTAACGGAGGTTTCGGAGGTTCTTTTTGAAGGGGGGAAAATATTTTTCGTGGCGGGCGGGAGGGGAGGGATGGCTGAAAGTGGTCAGTCAGGGAAGGTGGTCGGCAGCATGGCGTTGGACGAAAGCTATGTAAAAATGCTATATTTATAGATAAAGATGAAATGATATGGTATTGAGAATATAGATTTCTTCCTGAAGAAAAGGTGTCTTTGTTGCTGTTCAACAAGCTACCTTCCTGCTCCATGCCATGATTGGTTTGAGGAGAAAAGGAATGGGTGTACCTGGTTTGCCAGTACCTATGTGAATTTCTCCAGTCGTGCTTGGTCTCAGCAGACCGATTTAAGGCTGCCGGTGCTGACCGCTGCAGCAGGGTTTTCCAAGTCCTTTGGAACAGGTTTCGGTTGTGATCTTTGGCATTGGCAGCTTTCACATGGGGGTGGGTACAAGAGAACTTATTGCCCTCACTTTTTCCCTCCACCCTCGGTGAAAATATTCACTCCCTTGGAATGAACCTCCAAAACCTCCGAAACCATTTTGTCGCGTGTATCGGTTCCTTCGTTGGGCACGGTGAAAAAAATATTCACTCCCCTGGAATGAACCTCCGAAACCTCCGAAACTACCTTTCGCCCCTGACAATTGCCTCGTGCTGCATTTTCCTGCAAATTCTTGAGGCTTCGTCATCTGAGGCTCAGATCCCAAAGGGCGGTGAAGTTGGCAATAATCACAGCAGACGTGCGTGGTATGTGGCTACCGCACCTGCTTTCGATAAACTGGTCTGAGCGTTAGGTCATTGGGGAAGCATCGCTGCGCAAGCTTGAGCAAGTCATGATAAAGGAGGGGCGACATCGACACCATGAAATTGGCGCGTCCCGGTCTTGGCTTGGGCGTTTGAATGAAAATTTCGCTGCAAGCAAAGCAGACTTCAAAATCATACCGTCCACGGGCGGTGCGCAGCGTTACTTTGATGGCAGGATCGAAATCGCATACTTTGGGCTCGCCGTAGCTGTCGTAGTCCAGCAGTCTGCCGAGAACGGCTCCGTCTTCTGCAGGATCTAGAAGCACCGTCCGGCTTGCCTCTGGGTAGCTTTCCGCTCCATCGCCAATGCGGGTGACCTCCACGCGGGCCAGGTGCATCGCGGCATACTCAGCCGCAGTGCAGCCGAACATCTCAAGCTCGTTGTGGTAGGGGCAGAAATGGTGGGCAGACTTCGGATCAGTCTGGTGCCAGATGCGCAGGGTTTGGTAGTGAGTGCTTGGCTGATGGCGGGTGCAGCTCAAGAGGCTCATGCCCATCAGCGGCAGGAAGAGGCATGAGAGGGAAAAGGGTGTCTGCATGGGGAGGCTGTGAGTAAGCCAGGGTTTCCCGCTGCCGAGCTGGAGGGGGAGTCAAGACGGCTCAGCATTGGTTGCGATGTTTTTCAACGCAGGATCGAGGTCTTCAGGCATTCCTACACGACTGATCATGCGACGGATTTTGGCCGTGTATGCATCGGTCATCAGCCGGGGCACGACTTCGAAAGTGATCTGCAAATCGCGCTGCAGACCGGTGGTGGCCAGTCTCTCATCAAGGCGGGTGCGCGCGGCGTTGAGATCGGTCTCTGTGCCTGGGATTGGTTCCAAGCGTACGATGATGCGGTTGCGTTCCACCTGCTCGGCCTGCCACTCACGCACATCACGCAGGTAATCGAAGGCATGCTGGAATGGGTAGGCGGTCAGGGGGCGGTAACCCGAAGAAGTTGTCACCCAGAAGAAATCTGCGGCCCGCCCGCCGATGGTTTCGATGCGCGGCAGCCGGCTGCCACAAGTGCACGGCTCGGTGGCCATCACCAGCCGGTCGCCGATTTCGTAGCGGATGAAGGGCTGGACGGTGTTGGCCAGATTGGTCATCAAGACTTTATGCCCGATCTGTCCGGGAGGCACGGGGCGGTTTTGCTCATCCACCACTTCCAGGATCACCCAGTCCGCGTTGACATGGGCTCCTGGTGACGTCGGACATCCATTGGTCATGAAGATGCACTCACCGCAGGCGTAGTTGTCCATGACGGGCGAGCGAAACGCTGCACTGATCCTGCTGCGGGCCTTTGGGGTCAGGGTTTCGCTCCAGGTGACCACCTGGCGCAAGTGGGGGAGATGCAGATGGCTGTTCTTCAACGACAGCAAATCAAGCGTGGTCGGGGTGGCGCTCAGCACCGCCGGGCTGTACGCGTTGAGTTTTGCAACCAAATCAGGATCATTGGCGGGAAGAAACAGGAAACGCATGAAGCGGTGCATGTAGGGAGGCAGATGCTTCCATAACCAGGCCGAGGGGAAGAACCCCTGCTGGCTGATCAGCACCGCAAGGCGCGTCGGGTTCCAAAGATTACGTGCCCCGCGAAGGAGCCGCCAGGCACCGCGATACTCCGGGTTGCCGCGCGTCATTTGAAAGGCATAGAGCAGATCCAGCACCTGTTGATTTTGCACAATCAAGGCCGGCTGCCCCTGACTGCCAGAGGTGTGTGCAATGGCGTATTTTCCAAGGAATAGCTGACTGACGTTGCGAATGTCCGCGATGAATTCTTCGATGCCGCTCCGGGTGACGGCCGGGTCGGTCACCACCTGGTCGAGATGCTCCATCATCTCCGCCTTGGTTGTCACCGGGTAAGCAGTCAGATCGGTGCACCCGTCATCGATGTGACGAAACTTTTCCCGATAATAAGCAGATGTGGCGCGGGCGGTTTGGAGAAACTGCCGCAGCCGCTGCTGCTGCACCTGATGCAGGCGCTCTGGTGGCATCTGCGTGGCCTTGTATTGCTGACAAGTCCAGTAGGTGCGCCGTATGAACGCCAGGAGGCTGCTATTTTTCATGCTGTAGTCCTTGGTGCTGGCTGGGGGACGACATGGTGAAATGGGTTGGACATTCCGGTTCAGGTATTGATCAATGTTAAATTGCTGGAAACCTGCTGTTTCCAGGCTGATACAGCTCGATTCCTGCCAGGCCAGTGATTCATCCACATGGATTCTTTGAGCGCTGACCTCCCTGGCACTACTTCTGATAAATCGGCAGGAAGTGATGATGCACACTCAGGCTCAGCAGGGCCAAAGACGTTGCGTACACTGCGCCGGCGCTCTTCTCGTTGCCATTGCGCGGATACCAACTGCCATCCTGCCCCTGTGCGGCGATGAGGGTCTGCTCGGTCTTTTGGCGGGCGGTCGCGGCGTGGTCGCCGCCGCGCTGGTACATGCCCTGGGCGTAGTAGTAGCAGCCGTAGAAGAACCAGGGCTCGTTGAGTTCAGGCGGGGATTTGAGCAGCCAGTTGGCGGAGCCGAGCACCTCGGCGGTTTCATACTGGCCGCAAACCTGGAGCGAGAGCAACCCGGCGGCGGTGGTGGAGAAGGTCTGGCGTCCACCATAAGGCTCGTAGCTGAAGGCGGCGGCGTCGGTTTTGGGATTGCCGTTGGAGTCACGCTCCACGCGGTAGCTGCGTTTGATGTAGGCTACGGCGCTGTCGATGGCTCCTTTGGGTACCTCAAAGCCAGCGTTCTTCGCCGCGCGCAGCGCCATCACCTGCCAGACGCTCACAGAGATGTCGCTGTCGCTGGAGCTGGGCTCATAGCGCCAGCCGCCGCGGTTGGCCTCGCTCTTCGGCACCAACTGGGAGCGGATGATCAGTTGAATCGCACCCGCCAGTTGCTTGCGCAGGCGTTTGTCCGTCGCCTCATCCGGCGCGTGGCCGATCATCTCGCCCATCATGAGGGACATGATGCCGTGGCCGTACATGCGCGAGCGGTCGCTGCGGCCGAGATAACCGTTTTCATCCGGCTCCACGCCTTCCACAATAAAACGCAGGGCTTTGCCACAGGCCGCGCCTTCCGGCGTGGGGTCATCCGGCATGTGGCCCACGGAGGCCAGGCCCATGAGGGCGAGCGAGGTCATCGCCGCGCTGTGGGAGGGGAGATCGCCGCGCTTGGGCTTGGCATCGGATTTTTCATCCACGATGTAACCGGCTGATTTTTGCTGCTTGATCAGCCAGGCCACGGCCTTGTCCACCGAGGCTTTGACCTGGGGGGAGATCAGTTCCGGTTTGGCGGGCTGGGCAGCGGCGAGGGTGGCTGCCGCGAGGAAGGTAAAAAGTGGTCGAAGAAGGCGCATCAGGGGGACGGATAGAGTCCAATGCACTCTCAACGTGCGTTCATCCACGGAATTTGCGGCTCATTGCGCAACTGCTTCCAATTGTTCCAGGCCAGCATGCCGAAGACCAGCAGAGTGAAAAAGCCACCGCCAACGCGATTTCCCGCGCGAATTTCCAGCAGGCCCAGCACGCCATTCTGCAGGCCCAGCCAGAGATCACGCTCAAAGGACAGCAGCGCCAGGGCCACAGCGCAGACGATGCTGATGGTCAGCGTCTGCCGCAGCTTGTTCGGCCCCAGATAGGCCTGGCAGAGCCGGCCGCCATCCAGTGGCAGCACGGGCACCAGATTGAGCAGTGCCCAGAAAATGCTGACCACCGTGAAACCATCCAGCATCTGGTGCAGCCAGAGATAGGGCGGCGGCCAGAGTGTCATGGCCCAGCCCACGGCCAGTCCGACCAGGATTTGCAGCCCAGGGCCGGCAGCGCTGACCAGGAGGTCTTCCTGGCGGGTGCGTGGCTTGCTGCCCTGTGCTAGGCCACCGAAGGCATACAGCATGATGCCCACCCGGTGGTCGCCGAAGTTGCGCATGGTCAATGCGTGCCCCAGTTCGTGAATCAAGATGGAGAGCAGGACCGCCACCACCCAGGCCAGCAACTCGCGCAACTGCTCCGGAGAAGTGGCATCCCAGCGGCCGCTCATGAGGGCGGTGTTCAGCCAGAACATCCAGTGGATGAGGATCGGGAAGCCAAAGAGGTTGAAGCGGAGCATGGGTGTGGAAAAGGGGCGGGCGGATGTTGTCTCACAGGCCGTGAGGTAAATCCACCATTTGATTTGGCTCCGTTGGCAAGGTCACGGTGTAGAGACCTGCCGCGCAGCACCCATCCCACGACCACGGTGCGAGTCTTGTCGTACGTTGGGTGTGTTTGGCGGGTGGCGTTTGCGCATCTTCCCGACGTTGCTTCGCCAAACCGCCCGACTCTGGAATGGGTCGAGCCATGGGGCGCTACCCCATGCTCGTCGCGTCCTGCGAATAAGACCACCTTGCACCCCGCTTCGTGGTCGCTGAGTTTGCGGAGTCGCCCCACGTCCATGCCTCGCCTCGTTCTCACTGAAACTCAGAAGCAAGCCATTCGGCAGGCTCGGTCCCCCGAAGCCGCGTGCCATGTCGTCTATGATGCCACAGACGACGCTTTCTACTCCGGGGATCCGGATGACATCACGGGTTGGATGCGCGATGTACTTTGTGTCGAGACTTTCTTCGGGGCTATGTGCGATGGCGGAGTGGTCACCTGGTTTGACTGGGATCACGGGCGTGTGGCGCACCTGGTGCCAGACGCCCTCCGTGCGGTGGGGCTTCCAGAGTTTGCGTCCGGTGCGGACAAGGCACTGGCGGTCCATTTTCCACCTCCTTACCCTGCCACCATTCAGGGCTGGAGCGAGGCCATCGAGCAGATTCGGGATGCTCAGCTCGAAGACGATTTCGACGAGTCCGTTTATGACGCCATCGAGCAGGAGTTCTTTGCCCTCTACCACGCAGACAGTTCTTACTTTCGCACCAAACTGCATGGTTATGTTCTCGCTCATCTCGCTCATCTCGCTCATCTCGATCAACTTGAGCGTCAGACAGTCTGAATTTATCCAATACCATGATACGTGTACTTGCAGTCTTTTTTATGCTGGCTGTCCCTCAATGGGTTTCATCTGCCGACCTTGCTATCGATGCCGCGGGACGATGGTCGCTTGGATTCCGTTACTGGTCTCACCATACTCCCTTTGCTTCGGCTGGAAGTTTCGCGTTCCTCACTGAGGTCGTGCAGCTTGGTCCAGAGATTTCACCAGATCAGAACCGCGATGGTCCCCTGCGATTCCGTCATGGCATGCTGAAGGTTTTGGAGATTCTCAGTCCAAAACCGAACGCTGAGCTCTCTCGAGTCAAAGAGTTGGCGGTTGAGGGGCTTGAGGGACTAAAGACAGGAGATCGGTTGATAGTCTTTGTTGACCCTGAACCTTACCAAGGCATTCACGTCGTTAACTTCCATGAAGGCGGCTGTCACGTCGGCATCAGGCTGCCTGCGCTTGATGACTTGGACTTCGGTGCCGAGCCTCAGAGTCACATTTTGAAGACTCTTAGAGAGGGGCGCACCAGTTTAAAGCAGTTCACTGCTGACGAGATTCGGGCTTGGATTTTGGCGGATGCCACCGGCATAGCGCGTGCATTTCAGGTCGAACTTGAAATGAAGCGACTGCAATGGAAGGCGACACCGAGATGAAGGACTTGGGGTCATTTCACGCATAGCGGTGTGACTCGTTGTCTTTGAAAACAGCTGGAGCTTCGGCATCCCCCTGGAAAGCGCGGAGCTTCCCAGAATGAGCTAAAGCTCATGAGTACTTTATGAGGCCTCGCCCGCCTTCGGCTCCCTCACCACACGATCCACGGCATGCTTGGTGATAATATTCCCCTGGGACTCGCGGCCTTTGATGGCGATGGAGTTGAAGGGGAATTTGATGGAAAGGTTGCGCAGGTAGAGGGCGGGCTTGAGGTGGACGACGACGTTTTGGGCGTTGGAGTCTTCTTCGGTCTCGTGGCGGATGAAGTACAAAACGTTGGAGCCGGGGGTGCCTTTGGTGAGGACGTATTCCTTGTCACGGGTGACGCCGCCGATGCGGAAGCGCTTGGCCAGCAGGCCGCCCTGGCGGCCGTCGCGGTAGATCATGGTATAAACGGCGCTTTCGTCCTTCTTGAACAGGTTCACGTAGAGCGGGTTCTTGCCCACAAAGAATTTCGCAGCCGCCTTGGTCACGCTCATGTTACCCTCGCGGGTGAAGAAGAGCACGTCGTCCAGCGGGGAGCACTTGCAGATCGGGTCGCCTTCGCGTTTCAGGCTGGTGCCGGCAAAGCCTTCCTTGGCATTGAGATAGAGCGTCTCGCCCTGCACGATGACTTCCGCCGCCGCCACACGGTCAAAGCCGGTGAGTTGACCAGGACGAAGGCTGAGGATGCTATCAGTGTCGATCGATTGTAAAGAATAAGGATGTACTGCGGTCTTGCGCTCGCGGCCCGGGCCGTAGGTGTCCCGCAACTCTTTAAAATGGCGGACGGTGTACTTGGTCAGGCCTTTGAGGAACTTCTCGGCTTGGGAGATCTCCTCCTCCAGCTCGCGGATGTGCTCGTCGGCCTCGAAGCTGTTGAACTTCGAGATGCGCTTGATCTTGATCTCGGTCAGGCGCGCCACGTCGTCATCCGTCACCTCGCGCTTGAGTGCGCCGAGATGCGGCTTGAGGCCCTTCCAGATGGCCGCCATCACGGCCTCCCAGGTTTCGGCTTCTTCGATGCGGCGGTAGATGCGGTTCTCGATGAAGATCTTTTCCAGCGAGCTGAAATGCCATTTCTCGTTGAGCTCGCCGAGCAGGATGCCCAGCTCTTCGCCGAGGATATTCTTGGTGTTCTCAGCGCTGGCCTTGAGCAGGTCGTTCACGTTCATGAACTGCGGCTTGTCGTCCTTGATGACGACGGCGTTGGGTGAGAGCGAGACTTCGCAGTCGGTGAAGGCGTACAGCGCCTGGATGGTCTGGTCGGTGTCGGTGCCGGGAGGGAGGTGTACAACGACCTCCACCTTGTCCGAGGTGTTGTCCTCGACGCGGGCGACCTTGATTTTGCCCTTCTCATTCGCCGCCACGATGCTGTCCATCACGCCGCCGGTGGTGGTGCCGTAGGGGATCTCGCTGATGATGAGGATGTTCTTCTTCGGGCCTTCGTCGATCTTGGCGCGGATGCGGATGCGGCCGCCGCGCATGCCGCCGTTGTAGTCGCTGGCGTCCATGATGCCGCCGGAGATGAAGTCGGGCAGCAAAGTGAACTCTTTACCCTCCAGAGCGCGAATACTGGCATCGCAGAGTTCAATGAAATTGTGCGGCAGGATGCGGCAGGAGAGACCCACGGCAATGCCTTCCACGCCCTGCGCGAGCAGCAGCGGAAACTTCACCGGCAGCGTCACGGGCTCCTTGTTGCGGCCGTCATACGAGGCCGCCCACTCGGTGACCTTCGGGCTGAAGACGACATCGAGCGCAAATTTGGACAGACGCGCTTCGATGTATCGGGGCGCAGCCGCGTTGTCGCCGGTGAGGGTGTTGCCCCAGTTGCCCTGAGTGTCGATGAGCAGGTCCTTCTGGCCGAGCTGCACCATGGCATCGCCAATGGAGGCATCGCCATGCGGGTGGTATTTCATCGTGTTGCCGACGACATTCGCCACCTTGTTGTACCGGCCGTCTTCGAGCTCATCCATGCTGTGCAGGATGCGGCGGTGCACGGGTTTCAGACCATCGTTGATGTGGGGGACGGCGCGCTCAAGGATGACGTAGCTGGCGTAATCGAGGAACCAGTCACCATAAAGCGTGTCCACCGGCTTGTGCTCCACGGGGGCGGCGGATGGCAGGATGGGGGAGAAGGCTTCGTCAGCGGATTTTTTGGAGGACTTTTTGGCCACGGCGGAAAGGGGGAATGAAACGGAGGCGCGAGAATAGACAATGCCGGGGCGAGTGCAAGGGCGCGCAGCGATGCAGGCTGAACAATCAACCTCGGTCAATGATTCACCCTTCGGAAGCTCATTTACAATCAACTGAATTGAGGGGCGGATGGGCAGGTCGCTAGTTCCCAAGCTTGAAAAATCGCTCGTATATGAATCGCATAAACGCAAGTTTCCGGCGGCAGGGACAGCATTCCCGGCACGCGCTGAAGAGCTTGGGGGCCGTGTTTCTGCTGGCAGCCGGTTATGCGCGGGCAGATGTCGCCAGTCATGCCGAGACGGATGCGCTATTGGCAGAGGCGGCACGGCTGGCTCCTGCGGTTCAGGCGGTGGTGATGAATATCGGGGGGGGGCGTCTCCGACCACCTACTCCACCATGGGAAGTTGGAGCGGCGTCATTCCATGGACACCGCACATCCCCACTTCGGCGGCGCTGCTGCCAGATGGTCGGCTGCTCACCTTTGCCTCCAATCAGCGCACCACCTTTCCAGACGGGCCGCAGTTCACCTTTGCTGCGGTGTGGGACCCGGCCACCGGCCTCTTTACGGAAATCAACAACGGCCGGCACGACATGTTCTGCGGCGGCCTCTCGCTGCTGCAGGACGGGCGGCTGCTGGTGAATGGCGGCAACGGCATCAATGGCACCACGGCGCTCGCCAGCCTGTTTGACTGGCGCACCAATGAATGGGTGCCCGCGCAGACGATGGCGGATGGCCGGTGGTACAATACGACCATCGCGCTGCCCAACGGCGAGGTGATGACTGCGGGGGGCAATGGCGGAGCCAATGGCAACGGCACCATCGAGCAATGGAATGCGAGCTCCGGCTGGCGGCGCATGAGCGGCATCAATTGGGCACCCGTGTCGAATCCGCCCATCGCCAATGCGATTGAGACCAACTGGCACCCCTTCTTCCTCGTGGCACCGGATGGCCGCGTGGCGCACTTTGGTCCGCATCAGTCCCTGGACTGGATCACCGCCATCGGCACCGGCTCGATGACTGCCGCCGGAGCCAGCATTCCAGGGACGCACTACCCTAAACAAGGAGCCTGGGCGATGTATGATGCAGGCAAGGTGATCGTGGCGGGTGGTCTGCAGGCCATCGACAACGGCACCGTGGTGAACAGGGCCTTCACCATTGATCTCAACGGCTCCACGCCGGTGCTTACACCCACCGCGCCGATGGCGAATGCGCGCTCCTTTGCCAACTCGGTCATGCTGCCGAACGGTGAAGTCATGATCGTGGGCGGCAACACCTCGGGTCAGTTCTTCAGCGATGTGGGCGCGGTGTTCACCCCGGAAATCTGGAATCCCACGACGGGGCAGTGGCGTGGCGTGGCGGACCTCACGGTGCCGCGCAACTACCACTCCCTGGCGATGCTGCTGCCAGACGGTCGCGTGTGGTCGGGTGGTGGGGGCCTTTCGGGCGATCCGCTCACAGATCATCAGGATGCGCAGGTCTTCACTCCGCCGCAGTTGTTCAATGCAGATGGCACGCCCGCCGTGCGTCCACAGATCACCGCTGCGCCAGATCGCATCGGCCCCGGCACGGTCTTCACGGTCAACGCCAGCAGCGGTGTGCAGTACTTCAGCGCCATCAGCATGTCTGCGCTCACGCATTCCGTGAGCACGGGGCTGCGCTATGCGCGTTTCACGCACACGAGTCCTTCAGCGGGCGTGTATGCACTCACCGCGCCGTCCAGCATCAATGTGCTCACGCCAGGGTACTGGATGATATTTGCGGTGGATGCGAACGGCGTGTGGTCCGTCTCCCGCATCATCCAGGTCACGAATTCCACCCTGCCCGTGGTGACGAATCCCGGCCCGCAGAGCGTGAATCAAAACAGCGTGCTGTCACTGCCCATCAATGCCAGTGCGTCCGGTGGTACGCTGGCGTATTCAGCCACCGGCCTGCCAGACGGGCTGACGATTGATGCTGGCAGCGGTTTGATTTCCGGCGCGGTCACCGCTGCGCCAGGAACGTATCGCAGCACCATCCTGGTGACAGCGGCAGGGCAGGTGACTTCCATCTCCTTCAACTGGATCGTGGTGCTGCCGAATCTGGGCAGCGGCCAGATCATGCGCGAGTACTGGACGGACATCACCGGTGCCACCGTGGCGTCTTTGACCACCAGCGCGGTTTATCCGTCCAATCCGAATGGCCGCGACATGCTCACCTCGTTTGAAGCGCCCTCCAATTGGGACCAAGAAACCGGCCAAAGAGTGCGCGGCTTCCTCTACGTGCCGGTCACCGGGCAGTATCAGTTCTTCATCGCCAGTGACAATCAGTCGAGCCTGCTGCTGAGCAGTGATGCGAATCCGGCCAATGCCGTGCAGATCGCCAGCCAGCCAGACTGGACCCCGCCGGAGACGTGGACGTGGTACCCGCAGCAGGCCTCTGCGCTCATCAACTTGCAGGCCGGAAAGCCTTATTACATTGAGGCCTTGGTGAAGCAGGACATAGGTAACGACAACCTCGCCGTCGGCTGGTTGAAGCCGGGAGACACAGCGGTAACGGTGATTGGCGGCACTTACCTTTCGCCCTATCTGCCAGTGAATAATCCCGTGGTCGGCTGGAGCTTTGAAGAAGCAAGCTGGAATGGTGCCGCAGGCGAGGTAAAGCCAACTGCCGCGAGCCTCTTTGCCTTCACCGGCACCGCCAACGGTGGTGCGTTGCCGACCAGTGTTAATCCCGCGCTCAGCGGCAATCCCGGCACGGGCAGCAGCGCGCAGTTCAACGGCACCGGCCAGAGCGTCGTCATGCCTTTCAATGCAGCGTTGAATCCGAATGATTTCACCATCGCCGCCTGGGTGCGGAGTGATGCGGCTCTGGGCACGGCGCAGTGCGTTCTCTCCTCGCGGGATGAATCCACGGCCACCCTGCGCGGCTACAGTCTCTGGGTCACCGCCGACGGCCAGTGGCAGTTGCGCACGGGGGCGGATGCATCCGGACTGAAAGGCGGCCCGGTCACCGTGGGGCAGTGGACGCATGTAGCGGCCACTTTCCACACCACCAGCGCCAGCGGTGCGACCCTGACCGGCCTGCGCCGGATTTACCTCAACGGTACTCTGGTGGCAGAAGATACCAGTACCTATGCCACGAATATAGCGCAGCCCCTTGTCATCGGTGCGGCAGACAGCCCCGGCACGGCATACTTTGCCGGTGCGGTGGATGAGGTGACCTTGTTCCAGGCTCCGCTGTCCCAGCCCGACATCCTGGCCCTGAGCGCTCTGCGCCATGCCACCAGCGGGGTGCCAAATCAACCACCGCAGGTCACCAACCCTGGGGCGCAGGCCTCGCTCATCGGTGCGGTGGTTTCGCTGCCGATCACTGCCAATGATCCTGAAAACAATCCGCTCACTTACAGCGCCGAGGGATTGCCCGCAGGCTTGTCGATCTCCGCTGCTTCAGGCGTCATTTCGGGGACGGTGACGACGGCGGGCGCGTTCATTGTCACCCTCACGGCAAGCGATGGCATCAGTACGCCAACCAGTATTTCCTTCCTCTGGAATATCACGGCCGGGCTCACACTGCAGCCGCTGGCCGCCGCCCCGCAGGCCAACGGTGGCGCGCTGACGTTTAATGTCCAGTCGGTCAATGGCATCAATCCGCGCTACAAGTGGAACTTCGGTGATGGCACGCCAGAGACCGTATGGCTCACGACCTTGAGCATCTCGCACAGCTATGCCGGGCCGGGGCGCTATCTGGTCACTCTCACGGCCACGGATGACACCGGCATACTCGTCACCAGCACCTTCTACCAGGCCGTGTACGCCGCACCGACGCCTCTCAAGCCCGCAGCCTCCAGCAGCATCGTCTATGAGCATCCGGCCACCGGCAATGACCGCATTTGGTGTGTGAATCCGGACAACAACAGCGTGAGCGCGTTTGATGTGGTGACCAAGGCGCAGTATGCCGAGATCAACGTCGGCACCTCGCCGCGTTGTCTGGCTTTCGCGCCGGATGGCAGGCTGTGGGTGACGAATGTCGAGTCGGCGACCCTCAGCATCATCAACACCAGCACGCGTACTGTTGTCTCTACGGTGACGCTCGCATCAGGCTCACGCCCCTACGGCATCGTGTTTGATCCTGCGGGCAGTGCCGCCTGGGTGGCGCAGGAGATCGCTGGCAAGGTGCTCAAACTCAACCCCTTCACAGGAGCGCAGATCGCCTCCATCAATGCTGGCGGTCCAGTGCGCCATCTCTCCATCTCTGCCGACAGCGCGAGCCTGTATGCCTCTCGTTTCATCACACCCCCAGTGCCGGGAGAAAACACCGCCACGCCGACGCTCACGGGCACGGGAGGTCAGGTGCTGGTCATCGGCACGACGTCACTCACCGTGCAGCGCACCATTTTGCTCAATCCCAGCACAGCACAGGACACCTCCACCTCCGCACGCGGGCTGCCCAACTACCTGGGTGCCGCAGTCATTTCACCCGACGGTCTCTCCGCCTGGGTGCCGTCCAAGCAGGACAACATCCAGCGCGGCGTGTATCGTGATGGGCAGCCATTGAATCACGAAAACACGGTGCGTGCCATCGTCTCCCGCATAGATCTCACCGCGCAGGCCGAGAGCCAGTCGTCACGCGTGGACATTGACAATTCGGGCATGCCCAGCGCGGCAGCGTATGACCCGTATGGCATGTATGTCTTCACCGCGCTCGAAGCCAGCCGTGCCGTCTCCATTCTGGATGCGTGGTCGCATAAAGAAATCATCCGCTTCCCGGCGGGCCGTGCGCCGCAGGGCGTCGTTGTCTCGCCGGATGGCAGCACCTTGTATGTGCAGAACTACATGGACCGCACGATCACCGTTCATGACGTGAGTGGCATCCTGTATGGGGCTGCGACCGCGCCGGTCACCACTGCCACGCTCAACACCGTCACCACCGAAAAACTCAGCGCCCAGGTGCTGCAGGGCAAGCAGTTCTTCTTTGATGCGCAGGACCCACGCCTGGCGCTGCAGCAGTACATCAGTTGCGCCGTCTGCCACAACGACGCCGGGCATGATGGTCGCACATGGGACCTGACCAATTTTGGTGAAGGTCTGCGCAACACCATCACGCTGAAAGGTCATGCCAACCAGGGCATGCTGCACTGGAGCGGCAACTTTGATGAAGTGCAGGACTTTGAAGGCCAGATCCGCACCCTGGCTGGAGGCACCGGGCTGATGACGGATGCCCAGTTCAACACCGGCACGCGCAGCCAGCCACTCGGCGACCCCAAGGCGGGCGTGAGTCCGGATCTCGATGCGCTGGCCGCCTATGTGAAATCTCTCACCACCAACGGCACCAGCCCGAACCGCACCAGCAGCGGGGCGCTCTCCCCCATTGCCGCTGCCGGTCAGCAGATCTTCCGCGCGCAAAACTGCGCCTCCTGCCACAGCGGCGCGGCCTTCACCAACAGCGCGCTCAATGTCTTTGCAGACATCGGTACCATCACGCCAGGCACCGGCATGCGCCTCGGCGGTCCGCTCACCGGCTTTGATGTGCCCACCCTGCGAGGCACCTGGGCCACCGCCCCCTACTTGCATGATGGCTCCGCAGCCACGCTTTCTGCTGCCATCACCGCGCACAAGGGGCTGACGTTGTCAGCCGCAGAGCTGTCCTACCTCACCGCCTATGTGGCCAGCATTGACGATGCCCCCGCCACCGCCCCGCTGCCCTTCACAGTTAGCCTCAGCACCGCCGCCATCAGTGTGACGGGTACGTTCAATGTCACGGCCACCTTCAATGCCCCCGCTGTCGGTTTCACCTTGAGCAAGGTGGTCGTCACCAACGGCACCGCCTCCAGCGTCAGCGGCAGCGGAGCCAGCTACACCTTCCAAGTCAATCCTACCGCAGCTGGGCCTGTCACAATGAGCGTGCCCGCCTTGGCCGTTAAGGACAGCACCAACCTGGGCAACTCCGCCTCCAATCTGCTCAGTGTGAACTACACCACGCCGCCCACGGTCGTGCTTTCCTCGACGACCAGCAGTGTGGTTGCGCCATTCGTTGTCATCGCCACATTCAGTGAAAGTGTCAGTGGTTTGCTCGCTTCCGAATTCAGCGTGACCAACGGCACCGTGACCGCCCTGTCCTCCGCCGGGGCGGTGTGGGCTGCTACTGTCACCCCTGCGGCTGCTGGAAACGTGACGGTCAGCCTCCCTGCTGGCATGGCACAAGATACCACCGGTAATCTAAACCTGGCATCCAACCTCATCTCGGTGGACTACGTGCCCGTCGTCTCCCCCCACGGACTCACCGGGGACTACTACGTGGGTAAAAACTTCAACCAATTCAGCTTCTCTCGCACGGATGCCACTCTCGATTTCGCCTGGGGGATGAGTAGCCCGGACCCGCGCATACCCGTCAATGGCTTCAGCGTGCGCTGGATTGGCTGGATCATTCCCCGCTACACCGAGACCTACACTCTCATGCCGGTAACCGATGACGGCGTGCGTCTTTGGGTCAATGGCCAGCTTCTCGTGGATAACTGGAATGATCACGGCGAAACCTCGAACAACGGCGTGGTCGCTCTCCAGGCTGGTGTGCCTGTCAGCATCGTGATGGAGTATTATGAGGATACCGACATTTCCAGCGCCCACCTGCTGTGGCAGAGCAACAGTCAGGCGCGCGAGGTCATCCCGCAGAGCCAATGGCTCATCAATGCGCCCGCATTCGCCACAGCCAACACCGATGGCGATAACGCTTCAAATCTCCTTGAAACCGCGCTCGGCACCTCACTCAACAGCGGCATCACCCCACAAGGCATGGGGCTGCAGCTCGCCACACGCAACAACAGCAGCGTCGATGCCACCCTGCTGCATCCTGCTGGGCAAAGTGCGATCACCCTTTCGCTCGAAAGCAGCACGGATCTCATCAACTGGACACCGCTGGTGGCGATACCTACCGCCGTCAGCCAGGGTGGAGGTTGGGAACTGCTCACCTGGTCGGACCTTCAAGCTCTCCCCGGACAAAGCCTCGCGCGTGGCATCATCCGTCTGCGTGTGATGCAAAGCAGTGTCGGCACGACCACCGGCACGCCCGTGGGCTGGCAGCAGACGGCGCTGCGCACCGGCACGCAAAGCTTTGGTCTCAATTTCACGCAGGCTGCGCTCTTCACTGGCACGGTCAGCAGCGCCACCTCCACCAGTGTGACGCTCAGCGAGCAGGCGGCTTTGGTGGCAGCCATCAAACCTGCCCAGCAATACTACCTCGAAATCATCAGCGGCCCGCAGGCCGGGCACCGCCTCGATCTGGAGATCATCAGCGGCACTGCCTGCATCCTGCTCACAGATTCGCCCGGCACCACGCTCCCCGCATCCGCGATGGCCGGATTGTCTGGGGCCACGGTCAGCCTGCGTCCGCACTGGACCCTCGGCACCGTCTTTGACCCCACCCGCTTCCAGGGTTCCACCATCCCCACTAGCGCTGATCAGGTGCTGTTTTACAATGCCTCAGGTTACACCACCTACTGGCTCTATGCCCTTGGCACGACCCGCTACTGGGTCTTGAGCGGCTCTGCTCAGACCAGCATGAATAACACTCTCATCCAGCCCGGCACTGGCGTCATGCTTCAGCTCGCCAGCACCACACCTGCGCCGCTGCTTGTCACGGGCAGTGTGCGCACCACGCCCTTTGCCCGTCCGCTGGTGGCAGGCTACAACCTCATCGCCAATCCCTGGCCGCTCGACACCACACCTGCCTTGGCAGGCTTGAACGCGCCCGCCTGTATCGCCAGCACCTCATTTGCCACTGCCGATCAGTTGCAGCTATGGAAGGGGGATGTCACCGCCGGTGCCTCCGGTTATCTGGGCTACTGGCTCTTTTATCATCCCGGTCAGCTCATACCCACTTGGGTTTCCATGGGCGATGCCACCCTGAATTCCCAGAACAACGCCACTCTCCTGCATGCCGGTCGTGCCACCTTCATCAAAGCGCAGTCCAAGGCAAATCGGCCCGTGTGGATCATCCCGCCGCCGTGAGGCAGGGGCGGTCATGGGCCGACTTGAATCTTTGGCGTGCCTGCGGGTGCTGACGGAGTCTTCGAGCCGCGCGCTTTCTCGCGAATCGTACGGAGGCGTGCAAAAAGAGCCTCTGCTTCGGTGTCGCGCTTCTGGGCTCGGAGCATATAGGCCAGACTGGTGAGCCGTGAAGCGATGGCGGGGCTGTCCTCGCTATAGATCTTTTCTTCGATCGCCAACGCACGACGATAGAGCTTCTCCGCCTCCTTGATCGTATCGCCTCGGTTGAGTTGAAATGCCAGCCGCCCCAGACTGAGGGCGACCTCGCCGTCCTCCAATCCCAGTGCTTTTTCGCGGATCGCCAAGGATCGGCGCAGCAGAGGAGTTGCTTCTTTGCCTTGTTTCATGAGACCCAGTGTCAGGGCAAGACGATCCAGGCTGCTGGCTACTTCGAGGCTCTCCGGACCATGGGTCTCTTCACATAAAGCCAACTGGCGGCGGTAGATGACTGCGGCATCCTCATAGCGTTTGGCGCGGTGAAGCAGGTGGGCGAGCCTGTCCACGGAGGCGATGAGGTCCGCCTTCTTGGCACCAGGATTTTGTTCCGACAACACCAGGACTCGTCGCAGAATCTGCTCTGCGGTGTCGAGGAGAGGCTTGGCTTCGGAGTAGAGCGCTTTGTATTGCAGAAACTCGGCATAATCATTCAGAAGACTGCGTGTGACCAGCACGTCTCCGGCTTTGTCATCGAACTGGCGCTGAAACTCCAGCACCGTGGCCACATGTTTGATGACGGGTTCCCAGAATTCACGCGGCTGCATGCGCTGCGTCTTTGGGTCCTTGGCCACGACAGCGCTCATCAGGGTCGTGGCCCGGCCAAGAAATTCCGCGCCATATTGAGCCCGCAAGGCACCCTGCAGCGGCGTGGGACAGGTGATGCTCAAGAGTTCCTGCGTGAGCAAGGCGTTGCGTTCCAGTTCATTGATGGCTGCTTCCACATTCCCATCAGGCGTGTGCTCTGCTCTTTTGTTCAAGACCCGAGCAGCCTCGGCAATGTCTTGGGAGTGATCGCTGAAGAAGGCCAGTGGCACATCATTCGCCAAGAACCAGGGCAGCAAAGCCATGACCGCATGCGCTGTGGGCGTGAGGCTTTTGGCGGAAAGCTGCCACGTCACGACTATGATCTTGTCCGGAGATGAATCACTTTCTGAAGCAGTTTGTTTGAGCTCAGTAGCCCCCTGTGCCCATCGCTGTACATACTCAGCCAACGTCAGTTTCTGCTCAGTGATGGACGCTGCCGCCATGGCCAGCGCGAGAGAATTACCATTCAACTGCTGCAGTAACTTGGTTGCATCAGTCTCAGTGAACTTGGCACCAGGTTGGTTGGACAACTGCTTTTTGAGAAAAGCGAATGCGGTTGTCGCATCCCAGGCCTGACCATTCAGTTTCAGGACTGCGCGAAAGCCATCGTCCTCAGAATTCTCCTTTTTCATTGTCTGCCGCAGGGTCTCATAACTTGCGACGGTATCCTTGGTAAACGAATGACCTGCTCCCAGCGTCTTCTTGCTAATCTTGATCACACGCAGATACAGCTTCTCCGCTTCCTCTGGCCGCTGTTTTTTCACGAGGAAATGAGCGTAGTGCCTCAAGGTAACAGCCACCTGGATGGCCTCCGGGCCTTTGCACTTCTCCAAGATGGCCAAGGCGCGGAGAAGCAGTTGCTCTGGTTCCTCGTGTTCTCCTGTTTCTATCAGATAACCCGCCAGCATGCTGAGGTCTGAAGCCACGGTTTCATGATCCTTTCCCAGATGTTTTTCATGAATCGCCAATTCACGACGCAGCAGAGGCACGGCCTCCTTCCAGCGGTTCATGTCACGCAGGGTTTGGGCGATCATGGCCAAGGAGCCGGTGATCATGGTGGCTTCCTTGCCGTAGCTTTTCTCTGCGACTTGCAACTCTCTGCGATAGGCGGCTTCTGCTTCCGGATAGCGGTTAAGCAGGCGCAACGTACTGGCAAGGTGGTTAAAAGGAACGAAGAGGCTTCTGTCCTCGGGTCCCTTGGTCTGCTCGATGGTTTCGATGCATTTTTTCAAAATGGCCAAGGAGCGGATCAGCAGCTGCTCTCGTTCGTTGTAGCCTCCTGTTTCTGCCAGATAATCCGCCAGCATGCTGAGATCCGAAGCCACGGTTTCATGATCCTTTCCTAGATGTTTCTCGTGAATCGCCAGTACACGACGCAGCATCGTAATGGCTTCTTTTCGGCGATTCATGTTACGCAGCGCTCTGGCGACATGGTTCAGATGCACGACAAGGCTGATGTCTTCCGGCCCTTTGGTCCGCTCGATGGATTCGATGATGTGCTGGTGCAATGGCAGTGCTTCCTGATATAGGTTTTGGTTGCCCAGCAACTGTGCCAATTGGATTCGGCAGGCGCTGGTATTGGAAGCATCCAGACCCAGTGCTTTTTCTTGTACGGGCAAGGCCAGACGATAAAGTGGCAATGCTTCTGGTTTGCGATTGGCACTGTTCAGCAGTTCAGCCAACGTGTAGGCAACCTGAGCCGTGAGCGGATGCCTTGGTCCCATGACTGCTGTGCGAATGTCCAACGCACGGCGGAGCAATGCCTCTGCTTCGGTGCTGCGGTCTTGCGATAGCAGCAGACCCGCTATGATCGCGTGACATGAGGCAAGTTCGGCATTTTCAGTGCCGATGGCCTCCGCATGAATCTGAAGTGCCTGACGCCAGAGTGGTGTGCTTCCGCTCTCCGTTTCAGCGCTTTTCATCAAGTCTGCCTCCTGGCTGATTTTGGAACTGAGCGCAATTTGGACCAGCCCCGAGATTTTCTCGTGGATCTCGAGCATGGCGCGGTACTCCTTAAAAGCAGAGTTGGAATGGTGGGTGCTAAGCAGTAGTTCCGCTTCACTGCGATGACAGTTGGCGGCCTCCAAGGATGATGCTCCATTTGGGCGCTTTTCGATGCTTTCCAGCAATCGTTGATAGAGCTGTTCCGCCTCTTTCTCATGGCCTGTCTGTCGCAACAGTTCCGCGAGATTGTTCAGACTCGTTTCAAGATCAGCAGGGTCCACCCCGGACACTTTGTCCCGAATCTCCAACGCACGCCGGTAAAGCTTCTCCGCCTCCTGAAAGCTGTCTGCGGCTTCGAGGTGGCTCGCGAGCTCACTCAGGCACGTCGCCACCTCGGGAGCTGCCGCTCCGTGTTCCTGCTCAGCTTTGGACAAGGTTTCTCGCAGCTTCGTTATGCTGGCAGAATCCGCCGCTTGCGCAGCGCTGACCATGCTTAAGAGAAGAAGGACGATTAATCTTGCCATGCGGCATTCCGTCAGAAAACGGTTGCCATGGAAAGGAAAAAATGGCCGTCATACGTGCAGCGAGCACAGTTCACTCTACTCGTGCAAAGCCGGCGGACGATGGCTCTGAATCTGCGCTTTGAAATCACCCAAGCTGTTCCAGTGCGTGGGCGCATTGAGATCGACTTCAGCGATGGCCACGGTGCCAAAGACATCCGCCTTCGCCAGCACATCGCCATAGTGATCAAAGATGCCGGAGATCATCCATTGGTTCTTGCTGGCGTCCGTGTAGGTGCTGCTGACGATGTAAACGTGGTTTTCGCAGGCGCGTGCAGCGGCGAGCATGGGATTGCAGCCCCACACGGGCCAGGCGATGACTTCAGCCCCATGGATGGTCAAAGCGCGGGCGACTTCGGGGAAGAAGCCGTCGTAGCAAATCATCATGCCGACTTTGCCAAAGCGGGTGTCAAAGACCGGGTAGTCGTGACCGGGCGTGACACCAGCCTCGATCTCACTGCGCGGCAGCGTGACTTTGCGATACTTGCCCACCAGCGTGCCATCTGGGCCGAGCAGTGCGGCGGTGTTGTAGAGCGTCTTGCCCTCGCGCTCGACGAGGCCGGCGACGATGTAGAGATTGTGCTCCTTCGCCAGCTTGCCGAAGTACTCCGTGCTAGGGCCGGGCACCGTCTCAGCGCATGCCTCCATCGACTTGCCGGTGCCAAAGAAGGTGAGCGTCTCTCCGAGTACCACGAGATCCGCCCTCTGCTGCGCGGCGCTGGCGATGAGCGGTGCATACTGCGGTGGTTTGTCAGCAGGGTTCTTGCCGTCCTTCGGCTGGAGATGAATCGTGGCCAGCCGGACCTTGCGCGGGGCAGGGGCGGGCACGGCTGCGAGTGCAACATCGCTCCACTCCACGCGCGCATTGGCGGCCCATTGGAGATAAAGCTCGATCTTCGCCTGCTTGGCCTTTACCGGCGCACGCAGGGTGCTCTCGCAATGAATCCACTGGTTGGCTTCGCCATCCGGGACATGCGGATATTCAGGTTCGGCACGTGGCACTGTGCCTTTGGCATAGCCTTGCTTCGCGGGCTCCTCCCATGAGACGGGCTTGCCGTTTTCATCCTGCCACAAAATGCGTGCATACACACTGCGGCGCACGGTGGGCATGGCACTGGCTTTTTTCCACGCACTGAACTGATAATGCTGCCCGCCTTCCACCGGCAGCGTACGCGTCCAGCAGCCGATCCACTGCTCGCCCGCGCCCGTTTCGAGAATCAGGGAGCCTTTGCCATCGTGACCGCCGCTCTGACTGACCTCCGCTGCGGGCTTCGCCTCATCACGGGGCGACCAGAGCGACCAGCCATCGGTGAAAGCCGCTTGGGAGGCAGTGGCGAGAAGACAGAGGAGCGCAGCGAAGGATTTCATGCAGGAGAATACGGTGGATGAAGCCGCAGTCTTGTGCAGCGCGTTCACCCACCATTTCTCTCTTGAATTTGAAGGGCCGCCCTCATTTTTCATCCAGCCCACGCCGAATACGATACTTGATCGCAAGCTGGTGCGCAGGGGAATTGGCGAAGGTCAGGCCTTTGATGCGCTCAAGCTGGAGGAGCGCGACGCTCTGCACGGCATGGTAGTAACCGCCGTTATGCGCGATGTTGAGCAAGCGGGTAAGGTAGTCGAGTTGGAGGTTCTGGCGCATGATGCTCACCGGTTTAGCGGGATCATCTCCGGTGCAAATGGCGGTGGTGAGGGTGTTCAGGACTTCGTCCAGGCTGAGCTGATTGCCATAGAGCGCGGTGTCCTCAATGCGCTCAAGCGTGTGAGGATGCAGGAGCTGATCGAGCAGGGCGCGCTGGATCTGGAAAACGCGCTCATGGAGCTTGGGGTCTTCACCATCGTCACGATGATCAAAGCCACGGCGTTGCAATTGCAGATGCGCGTAGAGTTCAGGCGGCGCGGCCAGGGCGTCCGGTGCAAAAGCGTACTTCGCCAGCGCGGCGAGGGCCTGGCGTTGTTTGTCCGCCTCCACGGGTTTGAACGGCACTGTGGCGGGGGCCTGGCCCTGCACGGCACGCTCAACATAGACGCCGCCGACATAGCGTGAGATGGCGTTGAGTGAACCGCTGGCCTCTTTGGTCAAGGAGGCAAAGGCCTGCGCCACTTCCTGCCAGCTCTTGCCAGGATCAGACACGTCTTTGAGGATGTTGGCGAGTTCGCCTTTCACAATCTCGCAGCGCTGTTCTGCGTAGGTGATGGCATCGCTGCTCATGTCATAGAGCATGGCACGTGGGTCGATGGCCTTGCCGGGCGCGCGCATGTCATCGGCGTCGTTGGCAAAGGCGAGTTCCGGCTGGTGCGAGAGCACGGCGATGGCTTCGAGCCGCTTCGCTTCTTCGATGGGGTCTTCCAGCGCCTCGCTGTAACCGTATTTGATCACCCAATGGTCATAGGGACCAGGCTTGGTCGTGAAGTACTGGCCCTGCTTCACTCCTCTGGGGGCGATGTTGATGGGCGGGTAATCCATAACGGAACCGGTGAGGCCGCTCTTTTCGGTGAGCTCTGCATTGTGGATGTCCTTGAGGCTGTGGAGCTGGCTGCCACGGAAATTGTGATTCAGGCCGAGAGTGTGGCCGACTTCGTGCAGGCAGAGGTAATAGAGGGATTCTTTGAGCAGGCGGTCCATCTCGACGCGGTCGCTCCTTTGCAGTCGCAGCATAGTCTGGCCAAACTGGAGACCGTTGCGGGCAGAGGTGATGGCATCGCAGAGGTGGGGATCAAAGGCCTTGGTTTCGGCTGCTGTCTCAGCCCCAGTGCCGAGATCAGCGAAGAGCTTTTTGGTCAGGAGTCGCTTGGTGATGAAGCTGTACTCCAGCATGATGTCCGCGCCGATGATTTCGCCGCTGCGAGGATTGGCAAAGCTGGGGCCGTAACCGCCGAAGGGCGGGTTCACGCTACTGGTCCAGCGCAGGACATTGTGCTCGATGTCATCAGCGTCCCATCTGGCGTCGTCGGGCATCTGTTTGACGATGACGGCGTCTTTGAACCCGGCGGTTTCAAAGGCTTCATTCCACTTGAGCACCGCAGTACGGATGGTGTCGCGGAATTCGACGGGCGTGGTGTTCTCGATCCAGAACACAATCGGTTCCACCGGTTCGCTCAAAGGGGTGCCGGGCTTCTGCTTCACCAGCCGCCAGCGGTGAATGACGTCACGGTACGGGGCCACATCTGTGCTGGTCATGTCGGTGATCTGGTGCGTGAAATAGCCGATGCGCGGGTCGTCCATGCGCGGCTTGTAATCACTCTCCGGCATGGCGATGAGCGTGTGCTGCACCTTCACGGTGATGTAGCGCGCATTGGCCACATCGGCGGCACTTTCCCAGGTGGGCGTGGGGTTTTCAAACACGTACTCGGTCGTGATGGCGGTGTTTTTGGGGTAGCCGTTGATGCGCAGAATCTTGGTCTTGGTTTCAGACAGTCTGCCCAGCACGGCTTTGTCCCCGCCGCTGTTGCTGAATTTCACCTGGGCGAGGTTCTCGCGTAGAAACAGGTTGGTGCAGGGGATGAGATAGCCATCATCGTCCTCCGCCGCGATTATCTCGGTGTCCAAGATGGCGCTGCTGGTGTTGGCCGAGTTGGCTTTAGACAGGGCGTTTTGCGGGTCGAAATAAAGCTTCGTGTTCTGCTCGATGAGCTCAATGTGGTCGAAAATCTTGCGGAACGTGAAGACCAGCGAGTCGCCGTAACGTCCTCGGTTGTGGCCTGAAGCCACGGGACCGTCCACGCTGTGATTGAAGTAAATGAACTCAGGGCCGAGCTGGTTCTTGGAGACAAACAGCCATGGGTTGCCGTGCTCGAAATCCAGGTAGGTGCGAAAGAGACCGTCAATTCGTTTGAAGCCCTTGGTGAAATCAGCCACCGACTTGCGCTTGGGTTTGTTGTCGGCATCGGTCCTGGTCTGGGTGACCGTTTGCGGTGCCGCAGCAGGCGTGGGGGCTGGAGTGGGTGCCGCAGGTGGGGCTGGCGGAGTGCTGGGTGCTGGAGCAGGTGCTGGCGCGGGCACTGGTTTGGCTGGCTCAGGCTTTGCGGGTTCTGGTTTGGGTTCTGGCTTAGGCTCAGGTTTGGCTGGCTCGGGCTTGCTGGGTTCTGGCTTTGCCGGAGCTGGTTTCGGTTCAGGTTTGGCCGGAGCCGCAGGCAGGCTGGCAAGAGATAGGAGCGAGGCGGTGCAGGCAATCAGGAGGCGGCGAGACATGACAAATGGCATGGTTGGGGTTGGATCGTTGGGACGATATTACCCAAAACAACGGCCCAGCGGCGAGATCATTGTATAAAATTGTGAGCAGCCGGGCGTCCGTTCCCCCGATTGTCTTTTGCACACATTTGATGGTAAGAAACCTGAAGGACCCGCGTTTTCGCGGCTGGAGCCCCCTCCGCCCTCATCTATGAACGTCCCTCGCCTCCTCCTTGCCAGCCTGCTTGCCTCCGCCGCCTTGAATGCGGCCCCGCTGCCGGAAAGCCAGAAAATCGACCAACTCCTGCGCCAGGATTGGGAAAAAGCCGGGATGAAGGCGAACCCACCTGCCAGCGACGAGGTGCTGGTACGTAGGCTCTACCTCGACATCGCCGGACGGATTCCCACCCTTGACGAAGCGCAGGCCTACCTGAGTTCCAAAGATCCAGAGAAGCGCTCCAAGCTCATCGACACCCTGCTCGCCTCCGATGGCTACACCAGCCACATGTTCAACTACTGGGCCGATGTGCTGCGCCTGACGGACAACGTGAAGGGCCGCATCACCGCCGAGGCCTATGAAGAATGGCTCAAGCAGCAGGTCAAAACCAACACACCGTATGACCAGTTCGTGAAAAACCTCCTCACCACCGAGGGGGGCGTCTGGGACAGCGGCAGCATCGGTTTCTGGCAGCGGGACGAAAACAAGCTCGACCACCTTGCCTACACCGTGCAGGTCTTTCTGGGCACCAGCATCGTCTGCGCGCAGTGTCACAACCACCCTTTCGACAAGTGGTCGCAGATGGACTATTACCACATGGCGGCCTTCACCTATGGCATGGACACCAAAAGCCGGGGCGTCGATTTCAAAAACAAAACCAGCAAAGGCATGGCGCTCGACAAAAAAGTCGTCCAAGCGATGAGCAAAGTGGACAGGAAAGCCTATCGGGACAAGATGCAGGCCGAGAAAAAAGCGGAAGAGTCCAGGCTCAACCGGGAGGACATTCAGCAGGTCAAACGCACCATGCAGGCCGTGATGAAGCCGCTGCGCTACACCAGCGCTGAGTGGCAGGAGGGCAAGCTCCCCAGCCTCCCTCCCGACTACAAATACCCTGACGCCAAGCCCGGCGAGAAGGTTGAACCCAAGACTCTGTTCGGTAAGGAAGCAGTGATCAAACCCGGTGAAACACGACTGGATGCCTTTGCCGACTGGATGACCAGCCCGGAGAATCCGCGCTTCACCACTGTGATCGCCAATCGCATGTGGAAGAAAGCCTTTGGCGTCGGTTTGATCGAGCCCGTGGATGAAATGACCGACAGCACCGTTGCCAGCAATCCGGCGCTGATGGCCTACCTCGGTCAGTTGATGATCGAGAACAAATACTCGCTCAAAGCCTTCTTGCGCGTGCTTTACAATACCGACACCTACCAGCGTGCTGCCACCACACACGAAGTGCCGCTTGGCGAGACCTATCACTTCACCGGACCAATCCTGCGCCGCATGAGCGCCGAGCAGATCTGGGACTCTTTTGTCACGCTCTCAAAGGGCAATGTTGATGACACCGTCGATGACGAGAACACCCGCCTGCACCAGTATCTCGACGATCTTTCCATGTTCCTCGGCACGATCAAATCAAAGGGCGCTGAAGGTCTGGTGGAGGTTGCCAAAAAGGGAAGTGCCAAACTGGACGCCAACCAGAAGAAGATCGACGAAAAGAAAGCGCGGCTTGATGCGCAAAAAGAAAAGGGGATGGATACCACGGACAAGGCCAAGGCGCTTGCCAAAGAGGCGAACAGCCTGCGCAAGTCCACGGAAAACGACATTCTGGTGTCCCTGGTCGGCAAGGACCGTGCGGAAGATCTGATCGAGGGCTATCGGCCTGAGAAAACCGAAAAGGAAAAGCGCCCGAAGTTTGACCGCAAGGCGCTTGAAAAAATGACCAAGGAGCAGCGCATCGAGTTCCTGAAGAATTACAAGCGGGAAGGTATGGGACTCACCTCTCGTGCCTCCGAGCAGCCCAGCCCTGCGCGTCCCGGCACCTTCCTGCGCACCTTTGGTCAGAGCGACCGCGAGCTCATCGAAAACGCCAGCGATGAAGCTTCCGTGCCTCAGGCCCTCACCCTGCTCAACGGCCCCGCTGCCGATGTGATCAACAATCCAGCGTCAAAGCTGAATCAAGCCATGGCCAAGGCCGGATCACCTGCACAACAAATCGCCACGCTCTATCAGGCGCTGCTGAGCCGCGCACCCACCTCGGATGAACAGGCCATTCTCGACGCGGTCATCCAGGAGCGCGGCGCTAAGGCCGTCGCCGATGTCACCCACGCGCTCATCACCGGTTCACAGTTCCTTTTCGTCCAATAATTCTCACGCAGCCTCCTCATGAAAAACCTCCTCCATTCCTGTGACGATGTCACGCGCCGTGACTTTGCCAAAACCATCGCCAAGACCTGCCTCGGCGTTTCGGTGATGAGTGCCCTGGCACCGCGCGGATTCGCCGCACCCTTTGAAGGCTCCAGCAAGGCCAAACAGGCCGCCACGGCAAAGCGCGTCATTTACCTCTACATGTCCGGCGGCATGACGCACCTCGACACCTTTGGCTGCGTGCCTGGTGCAGACACCATGGGCGGCACCAAAACCATCCGCACCAGTGCGGATGGCGTGCAGATCGGTGAACTCCTGCCGCATACCGCGAAGATGATGCATCGCGGTGCCATCATCAACTCGCTCACTTCGACACAGGGGGCGCATGCGCAGGGCAACTACTTCCAGCACACCAGTTACGCCATGCGCGGTGCCATCCGCCATCCCTCCATGGGGGCGTGGTTGCAGAAATTCCAGGGCAAGGGCAATGCCGAACTGCCCGGCTCTGTCATCATCACCAACGACAGCAAGCACCCCGGCGGTGGTTTCTTCGAAGCCGCCTGCCAGCCACTTCTCCTCAACGATCCCGCACGTGGCCTGCAAAACAGCCGTCGCCCCGGCGCACTCAGCGAGAGCGACTTTGACTATCGCCTCGGCTTGTCCGCCAGGCTCGATCAAGGCTTCCAGCAGGCCTACAACTACACGAACGTCAAAGCCTACGCCGATGTCTATAAGGACGCCATCAAGGTCATGAAGAGCGAAGACCTCGATGCCTTCGACCTCAGCAAAGAATCCGCCGAAACGCATGCCGAATATGGCGACGGCACCTTTGCCCAAGGCTGTCTCCTCGCTCGCCGTCTGGTGGAGCATGGCGTGCGCTTTGTGGAAGTGAACCTCGGCGGCTGGGACATGCATCAGGACATTGCGGCCCGTCTGCCCGAACGCTGTGGCGATCTCGATCAGGCGCTGGGCACCCTCCTTACCGATCTCGAACGCCGTGGCCTGCTCGATGACACCCTCGTCGTCCTCACTTCCGAATTCGGCCGCACACCCAAGATCAATCAAAACGACGGCCGCGACCACTACCCGAAAGCCTTCAGTTCCGTCCTCTGGGGCGGCGGCATCGCCGGTGGTCAGGTCTATGGCAAGACGGACAAAGGCATCGAAGTCACCGAAAACAAAGTCAGCGTCCCTGACTTCAACTCCACCATCGCCTACGCCCTCGGCCTGCCGCTCGACCTCGTCCTCTACAGCAGCACCAAGCGTCCCTTCACTGTGACTGACAAGGGGCAGCCGATCACGAGTTTGTTTGGCTGAAGGGCATAAGGGGGCTCGAAATAGCTCCCATCTTTCCTGCCACCGCAGGCACAACTCATGCGAGAACCCGGTGTTTGGACACGATTTGAATCCATGCGCCTGTTTTTCGTTTTCGCCTTCCTTTGGACCTCGGTCTTCACGGCGGCGCGTGCCCAGCAGATTGATCTCGAAAAGATCTTTGAGGAGCGCAATCTGGGGCCGGTGGGGGAACTGCTGGCGCGTGGGGATTACGAACTGGTGACGCGCATCGGAGAGGCGGCGGTGGAGAAGGGGCTGAAGGCACCGGAGTGGCGCATGCTGCGACTGAATGCGCTGGTGGCGCTAGGGCAGGTGGACACAGCGCTGGCGGAGTCGGCCAAGGCGCTGGTGATGCATCCGGGGCACTTTGAGATTTTGATGCTGCGGCATGATTTTGCGCAGATGCTCGGCAAGGCAGAAATCGCGGCGGCGGCGTTGAAGGATCTGAACGTGGCAGCGCGGGCCAAAGCGTCCAAAGACCGCACGGCGATGGACCTGGTCATGCTCGGTCGGGCGGCCTTGGTGCTTGGGGCCGATGCGCAGAAGGTGACCGCGCAATACTTCAAGGTGGCGCAGGGCAAGGATGCCAAGCTGGAGGCGGCGTATCTTGCGGAAGGCAATCTCGCACTCGAAAAAGACGATGCGAAGCGCGCGGCGGATGTGTTTCGTGCCGGGTTGAAGGCGCATGGCGAGACGGCCAATCTGCGGCTGGGGCTGGCAAGAGCCTTCCAGTCCAGTGATCGCGAGAAGGCGGCGGAAAGTCTGAAGAAGGCGCTCGAATTGAATCCCCATCTGGCCGCTGCCCACCTGCTGCGTGCGGAACAGTTGATCGGCGGTGAAAAATTCATCGAAGCCGAGGCCGCGATCCAGCAGGTGCTTGATCTGGACGGACATCAACCTGTGGCATGGGCGCTGCGTGCGGTGGTGGCTTATCTGTTTCAGGCCGATGCGGGCAAGTTGGAAGAGGCGCGGCGGCAAGCCTTGCAGCGCTGGGACAGAAATCCCGAAGTGGACCACACCATCGGGCGCTGTTTGTCGCGGGCCTATCGCTTTGCGGAGAGTGCCGCGCGGCAGCGTCAGGCGCTGGAGTTTGATCCGAAGTATCTACCCGCGAAAATGCAGCTCTGTCATGACCTGCTTCGACTTGGTGAAGAAGTGGAGGCGTGGAAGCTCGCGGAGCTGATCCGCAAGGAGGATGGCTACAATATCCAAGCGCACAATCTGGCGCTGCTGGAAACGGAGATGAATGGCTACACCACGCAGACCTTTGAGGACTTCGTCTTAAAAATGCCCAAGCGCGACTGGCCGATCTATGGCGCGCGTGCGCTCGCGCTGCTGCGCGATGCGAAGTCGGTGCTCGGCGCGAAATACGGTCTGGATTTGAGGCGTCCGGTGCTGGTGGAATTCTTCGGGGCGCAGCAGGACTTCGCCATTCGCACCTTCGGCGCGCTGGGCGGGCAGGGGATGCTGGGCGTGTGCTTTGGCACCGTGGTGACGATGAACAGCCCCGGCAGTCTGGCCCATGGCCGCAACAACTGGGAGAGCACGCTGTGGCATGAGTTCTGTCATGTCATCACGCTGACCGTGACGAATAACCGCATGCCGCGCTGGCTGAGCGAGGGCATCAGCGTCTATGAAGAGCGGCAGCGCGATCCCGCCTGGGGCATGTCAATGAATGACAAGTTTCGCGAGATGGTGCTCGATGAGGAAACGCTGACTCCGCTGTCGCGCCTGAGCGGTGCGTTCATGGGACCCAAGACGCCGGATCACCTGATGTTCGCCTACTATGAGTCGAGTCAGGCCGTGGAGTTTCTGCTGGAGAAATTCGGCAAGGACAAATTTCAGGGCATCCTGCATGACCTCGCCGCTGGCAAGCGGATCAATGATGCGATTGCCGCAAACGTGGGCGGCATCGAAGAGATCGAGAAGGAGTTCGCGCAGTTCATTACTGCCAGGGCCAAAGGCTTTGGTGCCTTGGCGGACTGGAACGAGCCCAAGCCCGAAGAGCTGAATCCCTTCGAGGCCGGTTCATTCACCGAGTATTTGAAGCAACATCCCAACAACCTCAAGGCACTGCACAAGGAGGCCGATGCACGGATGCAGGCCAAGCAATGGGCCGAAGTGCTGCCGCTGGCAGACAAGTTCATCGAACTGCTTCCTTACAGCTTTGAATCCGAAAGCGGCTACACTCTGAAGGTGCAGGCACTTCGGCAACTGAAACGCACCGATGAGGAAGTCACCGTGCTGCGGCAGATCGCGGCCAAATCATCCAGCGCTCAAAGCACCTTCCTGCGCCTGATCGAACTCGACGTAGCCGCAAAGCGCTGGACGGAAGTGAAAGCCAATGCCCAGCGCGCGACAGCGTTGAATCCGTTTCTCGTGACACCGCAAAAGGCCTTGGCAGATGCCTGCACCGCGCTGAACGAGACGCCCGAAGCGATTGCCGCTTATGAGCGTGTACTCGTGCTTGATCCCGGCGGCAGCGCACAAACGCATTTCAAACTGGCTGGCTTGCTGCGGGCATCTGACGCCACGAAAGCAAAGCGGCACCTGCTGGATTCGTTGGCGCTGGCGCCGAGGAATCGCGAGGGGCTGGTGATGCTGGCGGAGTGGAAGTGAACTGCCGTCTTCTCATCGACCACGCATGGCTGCGATGCCTCTCTGAAACTCTTCCAGGCTCAGGATGACGGACGGATCATTTTTTTGCTTCGGCTTCGCGTCGAAGTGCTTCGGCCACACCCTCGTCCTCATTATGCCGCGGCGGTGTTACTATCACGGGCTCGAGTTCGAAGAGAGTAGCCATGAAAAAATGATAATGGGGCGGGCAGGATTAACCAGAAAAATGTGCGCTATGCGCGGCTGCGTCTGAAGTGCGGCGACAAGCATTGGCGCGACGCATCTTTCGCAGGCAGGACGGACTGCTCTGGGCTGAGATTGTATATTCTCCATCACAAAGCGGTGTCGCGAGACTTAATAAGTTTCCATTTTTACTCCTAAACTTCCTAAAAATCGGGTGCATATTGAGTTTAATCGGTTGGACATTTTGCAAAATGCATGAGTGGGGTACGAAATTAATTTAGAAAATTTAACTTTAAGAAAAATTATGAAATTGAAGGTATAATATTCGCCTAATTAGAAATAATGAAATCGGGCGATAAAGCATCAGACAACGTGGAGATAGGGGCGAACGCGTGGCGGAAATTAAGTTTGGCATTTAGTTGTTGTTCCATTTTCATTTTTTGCCATTCTACGCAGCAATGAATTCCTCACTCGGCAATTACCCTCAGCTTCAGCAAGCGATTCGACGAGCCACAAACATACACGACGCTCTTATCCAAGCCGAGCAACCGGCACCCGCAGCTAAGTTACGCGACGCCATTGCGGCGGCCACTCAGTTGCGCATGAAAATCGGCGTCGTAGGCCGCGCAAAAACGGGCAAATCCACCTTTATCAATGCTGTCTTAGGCCGAAAAGATGACCTTTATGCACCAGTTGATGAGAGGCCCGCGACGAATGTGGTTACCTGCTTTGCCCATGGAGAGAACGAAAGCGTTAGGGTGGTATGCCATAGCGATGCCCCAATGAGGTGCAACGCAATATTGGACCAGAGACGCTTAATTAGTTGAGGTTGATGTGCTGAGTTTCGAACTGGTTGGGGGTGAGGTAGCCGATGGCCGAGTGCTTGCGCTGGTTGTTGTAGTA
>Ga0164296_1000260_pt1 | contig 66855 bp, 64 predicted proteins | sample GEODES057metaG_FD_113533 | JGI IMG/M metagenome (GOLD analysis project Ga0164296, IMG submission 113533) | Dystrophic lake water microbial communities from Trout Bog Lake, Wisconsin, USA - GEODES057 metaG | ecosystem: Environmental > Aquatic > Freshwater > Lake | place: USA: Trout Bog Lake...
AGTAGTTACTAATATTAGTGGCCAGAAAGTCGATATTAGTGGACAAACAGTAGTTACTAATATTAGTGGACAAACAGTAGTTACTAATATTAGTGGACAAACAGTAGTTACTAATATTAGTGGACAGAAAGTAGATATTAGTGGACAAACAGTAGTTACTAATATTAGTGGACAGAAAGTAGATATTAGTGGACAAGTAATAAACATACAAGATAGTTATGGTTATAGTATTCTAACCGATACAAATGGTAATCTTAAAACAGGTTTATATGATCCTTCAGGTACTGCTCTTGCATCTAATGGTTATTTAAATGTTAGTGGTAGTGTTACTGCAAATTTTAGTTCTTCCGCAATGAAAATACAAGATAGTTCTGGCAATAGTATTTTAACTGATACATGTGGTAATTTAGTTGTATCACAAACATCATATATTACAAATCCATCATCAAATGGTCAACAAATAATATCAAATAATGCATATAACATGAGTAATGATTCATTTGGTAGATTGCGTGTATCGACACCATTTACAATATTTGATTCTAAACATGTTGCAAAACAAAATGGTAAATTTACATCATATTCTGATCCATCTGGAAGTAGTTTAACATATAATTCATTACGTTCTTGCATGTTATTAAATTGTTCTGGTCAGAATGGTTTAGTAATAAATGAAAGTAAACGTAGATTTGCATATCAACCTGGAAAATCTATGTTAATTATGGTAACATTTTGCATGGATGGAACACTTACAACTTCAAATACAATACAGAGAGTTGGATATTTTGATGATGATAATGGTATTTTCTTAGAAAAAAATAGTACAGGTGTTTATATATGCAAACGTACATCATCATATGATCCAAGTGGTAATGGTAATATTGGTCCTGTTACTTATGATGCATCAGCAAATGGTACTAATTATGTTTATACTGAACATGTTCCCATAGCATTGTGGAATGGTGATGCATTTACAAGAACATTAGATTTTTCAAAAGTACAAATATTTTGGATAGATCTAGAATGGTTAGGAGTTGGAACAGTTAGAACTGGTTTTGTTATTGATGGTCAATATAGATTAGCTCATGTATTTAATCATGCTAATATTATACAATCAGTATATATGACTTCTTCACAGTTACCAATAAGATATGAAAATAGAGGCGATGGTGTAAATAATTCTAGTTCAACAACAACATTAACACAAATATGTTCAACTGTTATGTGTGAAGGTGGTTACGAACAAAATAATTATATAAGACATATTGGTACAGATACAAGTAATAATTTAATAACTACAATGCCAACTGCAGTAAATACAGATATGATAGCATGTGCAATAAGAATTGGTACAGATCCATCTGGTGTAATACAAAATTCAAGTGATAATACAGGAACAGTATATAATAGTATAGTTATACCGGTTCAATTATCAGCATTTATTGATATATCTGGAACTGTTGGTGGAAGTGGTGGAAGTGGTGGAAATAATGCAGTAGCATATCCAATTATATCATATAAAATAATATTAAATCCAACTGGAGGGATACAGTTAAATGGAACTGGATTGTGGAAAAAATATAGTACAACATATAATGATAGCGCTAGTGTAATAGAATATGTTACAGCATCGGATATAAGTGGTTTTAATCTAGCTGGATCAAAATTAAATGTATCTGGCGGGATTATGATTAATTCTGGTTATCTTGATGGAAGAACAACACTTAATTTATCTAATCCTGAAGATTTTAATTCACAAATGGGACGAATAATTAATTCTACACTTAATACAACATATACAGATGGTAATGGTAATACGATTAATAGATTAAATTATAATTCTGATATAATAGCTGTGGTTATACGTTTACTATATCTTGGTTATAATGCAAATGTAAATGGTATTGCAATAAAAATTGGTTGGTATGAATATTAAAAAAAATAAAATAACTTACGCCATATACTTATTAACAAAGGTATTTACTAGTTTAGTAATTTGTTTATTATAATTATCACATAGTTTATATTTTACATAGAATAAAACATCTATAATATTGTCTTTTTTTACTAATCTAATTGTTATAGTTTTAATTTTATTATGTTTAGCCATTTCACCTTCTAATGGTGTTTCAATAATTTCCTTAATTTTTAATATTGGATTTTCTACATAACCAGTATTTAAATATTTATTTAATTTATTTGTATATATCTGTATCAATTCTTTTTCATCCTGATGTTCTTCTCTTACTTTATCTTCAATTTTTTGCAAAATACTATTAAAATATTCACCAATATTAATTAAATTGTTTTGATATGATGATAATTTATTGTATAATGGTGCAAGTTTTTTATTAAGATCTAATTTATTAATATTTATATCATTAAATTCAATTTCAAATGAAAAATTATGTAAATCCTCTAGTATATCTGTCATAATAGTAATAATAATAATAATTCTCTTAAATATTAGATTATATTTGTATCAATTTTTAATTAACAATATATTAAATTAACAATATATATATATATATATATATTACTTTAATCATAATGATATATCACATAACTATATTTATATCTATATTATTTTTAATATCTATATTTGGAATATTATTATTGTATATATTTTTATTGTTAGGAATTAATAAACAACTATGTAATAACAAAACATTGTTAATAATAGATATACCTGATAGAAAATCATTATTAATTGATTTATTCACTACAAATATAGTAGATATAAACAACAGTGATAAAATAATATATATATTATCAAAACATAAAGATTATAATATATTATTAGATACAAATGGAGGTGAAATAATAGAAAATGATTACATATTAAATTATATTTTAACATCACAAATAAAACTATCAATATATGTTATTAGAAAAGCATTAAGTGCAGGATGTATGTTAGCATTAACAGCTGATAAATTATATATGAATGATACTGCTGTCCTTGGTCCAACTGATCCACAATTAACAATTGGTCTAAATACTTTCTCATATACATCTATAGTGGATTTAATAAATAATAAAGATATTAATTCAATAAATGATCTGTATTTATTAAAATATTATGATGATATTAAATTATACAAAGAAAATATTGATATGATTAAAAAATTATTAAATAAAAAATTTATAAAAACAATTAGTAAAGCAAATAGAAATATTATTATAGATAAATTAACATCTGGAAAATTATCACATCATACACCATTATCTGCATTATATTTAAAAGATTATATAAATATATATACAACAATTCCTAATTATGTAAATAACATATATGAAATGTATTATAAAATATTAAATTCAAAAATTTATTATTTATTTTAAGAAGATAACAATAATAATAAATTATTATGACAACCAATATATCTATTTTTAATTCAGAGCATATAGATAACATAGACTATACAGTTTATGAATTATTTGAAAAGTATAGAGGACATAGTAATCTTCTAAATTATCATCCTATTACAGAATATAACGACTATTACATTATCGCCCATCCAATAAAAGGTTTAATTGCATCAAAGTGTTTTGCCGATTACGAACCAATTTTAAATTATAAAAAAGAAGAAATACTTGCAATGAAAATACATAAAAGTATACTAGAATATCATAATTTTAAAAATGAAGAAGAAGTAGCAATATATTTACATGAGATATTACATATTTAATAATATATTTTATTCAATTAATTTTGTTTTTGTTTTAACTTTAACTTTTTCTTTATTACTATAAATCATTAACATTACATCTTTTTTTTGTATTACTTTGTGCTTCATCATTATCGTAATTTTCTTCAAACTCTCTGAAATTATTTATTATTTTTGTATTTATTTGTTTACTTTCCTCGAGTTCGTCACATTTATTAACCAAAAGATTATATTTACGAGAAATTAATTTGTCGAGAGTATCATTTTTATCTTTAAGAATCCAATCATTGTCTTCATAAACATACATATATTTAGATTTAATATTTGTAATACATATATTATGATTTCCAGGAGCATCTTTGTCAAAGTGTATTTTTTGTATAAATTTTATAAATCCTGGAAAAAATCCATTAAGATATTTCTTATAATCATCAATTGTTATATGTGATAAATCTTCTTTACCATATGAATTTATATTTACTATTAAATTATTATTTATTGTATTATTATTAATAACTTGGTTATTTTGAGTTATATTGCCTGGCATTTGTTGTTCCAATATTTTCTCCAACATTTTTTTTAATTCTTCATTCTGTATTTTAATTTCATTATTTTGTATTTTATTTTTATCTTGATCAAGTATTTTATTTTTATCTTCTAATAATTTATTTTTTTCATCAATTAATTTATTTTTATTATTATCTAGCTCTTGTTTCGATACACAATATGTTGTAATATGTCTTTGAGTATTTGCCTTATTTGAAAAACATTTTTTACAGAATAAACATTTATTATTTTCTAATGAATTCTTACTTAAATTTTTAATATTATCATCAATATCTTTAATTTTTTTATTGTAATTTAAGGTAATATTATTTATTGTATCACAAGAACGTTTTAATGATTGATGTCTTTTAAGATGACTATTATATTCAAAATCTTTACCACATTTATTACAAGTAATCATAATATATAATTATATATATAATCCTTATACTAAAAATATTATTTTTTAGACAAAAAATGCAAAAAAATATATAAAAATTGTATCTATTCTTATATACTTTTATTTTTATATGTTTATAAAAGTATACATGTAATTTAAATATTTTCATCATGAAAAATAACCATAATTTACAAAAAATATATATTTTTATTAAGATACTTATATACCATTTATTTCACCGATAAAATTAGAATACAAGTATACTAATATTTTCATAATGAAAACCAGTATTTTTTAGTATATCAGTATATGATTTCAACACACGACATTTTAATAATCGTCATATTATATACTTTATTATTTGTTGCGATTCGACAAGTGAAAAAACCCGAGGGGGAATTTGACTTTCCAAAACTTTCTGTAAAAAATTTTTTTTGAAAATTATTAAAATTAGTCAAATTCCCCCTCGGGTTTTTCCGTCGCGCAAAACTTGCAAATAATTATATATTTTTGCTTTACTTGTATTCGAAAAAAACTTGTTGGAGTATTTTTTTCAGATAATTGAAAAATTTGCTGGTATACTTTTTTTACAAAAAATGACCATTTTTTCATCATTTTATGTGGGTTTTCATCACAATTCATGATGAAGTAAAAAGTTAATATAGCTAAATAAATACCATAAAAATAAAAAAAAACGGTATACTTTTTTATTTGCGCAAAAGTTTTACTATAGTATTGAACACTGTTTCATAGTAACTTTTTTAATAATATAATAAAAATAATAGAATAATAAAAAAAATGAAAATAAAACACTTAATAACAAATATGATATAACTTAATAAACAAATATAACAATATGCTTGATTTTAAAAACTTATGTTTAAAACCCGATGAAATAGATACAGTTTTATACCATGGTGATTGTGTGGATGGATATGCCTCGGCATTTTGTTGTTGGTTATATAATAAAAAGAAGGGAAAAAAGGCCAAAAAAATAACTTACTTACCTTGTCAATATCAAAAGCAATGTCCTAATTTAAATAATAGAAATGTATTAATGTGTGATTTTTCATATAAATATAATACATTAAAGAATATGTTAAAACATGTTAATAAACTAGTTATTTTGGATCACCATCAAAGCGCAGAAGAAGATTTACAACAAATACCAAAAGAAAATAAAGTATTTGATAGAAAACATTCAGGGGCGTATATTACATGGGCTTATTTTTTTGGCGAAGAGAATATACCACTTATGATACAGTATATTCAAGACAATGATTTATGTAAAAAAACATTACAACATACTCGACAATTTACTTCTTATATTTTTAATATTCCAAAATCATTTGAACAATATGAAAAACTTTTAGATGATAATTATGTTACAAATACTGTTATACCTCTTGGTGATGGTATAATGAAACAAAATGATTCATATATCAATGATGGTGTGAAAAAAGTAGCAACTAATTTTATTCTTTTAGATAATCATTTATATTTTGTGGGAGTTGTTAATACTCTATTATTAAAATCTGAAATAGGTAATGCTTTTTTAATTGCAAATCCTGATGCTGATTTTGCATACTCATATTCAAAGAATGGTTATACTGGAGAGACATATATTGCATTACGATCGAATAATAATGGTACAGATGTACAAGAAATAGCTAAAAAATTTGGTGGTGGTGGACATAGAAATTCTGCAGGATTATCAGTATATAATTCAGATTCGTTACCATCTATATTAATAGATAGATATCAATCTTTTAATCAAATTAAAACAGTTAATATAGTATCACATGCGTTAAGTAAGAATGAAGAACTTGAATTAAATATAGCCTATTTAAATTCATATCATCACAAGAGACATCTTGGAAAATATTTATTACAAAAAAGATCAGAAGAAATAATAGATGGTGAACAAAAAATTATTACAGAAGCAGTTTCTATAATTCGTAATAAAACAAAAGATCCTACTTACTATGTAGCTGTGGATATTAGTGCAGTATATTATTATGATGAATCACAAGATGCAACATATTTTAGTATTGTAAGTGAATGTCTTGATTTACTATATATGTTAAAAGAAATATATGAGGATGAAGTAGTTAATACAGATGATACGAATATAATAAATAGATTAAAAATTAAACATAAGGGGTTAACAAATAGATTATAATATATATCAATATATATCAATGGAAAAAGGAGATTTAGTTTTAATTGTTGGGAAATCAAAAACTGGGAAAACAGCTTTAGCAAGAAAATTAGCACAAAAAATAACATTAAAATTTATTTATGTAAGCTACAATACATGTACTCATAAATATTTATATACTCTATATCGTAAGAATAGTTATAAAAGTACAGTATTTATTTTTGATAATTATGTTAAAAAAACAGAAAATACATTAGTTGATAAAATATTTATCAATAATCCTAATTTTACGATTATTTATATAATGTCATATTTACATAATTATATGATTGATAAAGTAGATGTAATATATTTATCAAGAGAAGATGATAATAAAGATAATAATACAATAGATACATATTATAAACATACCAAAACTTTTTTTAGTAATAATTATACATTAGATTGGTTGTCTAATGCAAATGATGATTTATCTAAATATGGTTTTATTTGTCTTGATAAATATAATAGATGTATAAAAGAACACGATTATATTAAGATTAAATAAATATATTAATTAAATAAAAATTGATAAAAATATATAATGATATATAAAACACATATCATTATTCCAATTACAATATGACTAAATTCACAAAACAATATTTACTTTCTTGTTCACCAGACATAAAACATGCATGTAGTGCAGATACAAAACACGAGTATTGTATATCTCTTCGTGAAGTAATATGTAATTTAAAGAAAGAAGAATATACAAACAGTATTATTTACAGATATATAGAATCATGTTCAGATATATTATGTTGGACAGTTGATTATACAAATAATAAAAAATATTGTGAATATATTTTTAAGAATTTTACAATTCCACTAAATATATATAATGGCAATATACTTAAAATTTTGAAAGAGAATGAAGAATTATATGATTTATATTTACAAAATAAGATTATAGATATCTATGATTTAGAACATTCAACATCTGAAGAAACATTTATTAATTTTATAAATACAAATAAAGTATCTGAAAATAAAACAAAATTAATAAATTTATTATTAGAAAAAAAATTAATAAGAGCAAGTGCTCTATTGATAGATAAAAATATATCATTTACTAAACCTCAATATATAAAATTAATTATTGCAATGATGTTGTTTGGTAATAGAAATATTAAACTAGATCGTATTAATACAATTAAAAAATGTATTGATAATGGTTTTAAAATAGAAATCGATACATTAAAAAAAGTGTTAGATGCATATGATTTTAAAAATCATTATAGTGGTGAATATACAAGCATAAATAATAATCATTTTTACGATATTTGTGTATTTCTATTGGAAAATGGTTCAGAAATAAAAATTGATGATATAAAATACATACATTATTATTTTTCACGTGGATTAGTAATTAATTATCTAATTAATAAAGGTTATAACATACAATTAAATGAATTTATAGAATTATGTAAAAATAGTATAATAGTCGATGACATAAAAAAAATTAAACAATTTTTCAATAATAAAGAAGTAAAAATATTAGTTTTACAGAAAAATTTAAAATATAAATATGATTTTGAATATGATTTGGAAACACTTAGAGAATTAAGCAAAACTATAAAAAGTATTGAATTAATTAAAAAAATAACAAAAACCATAACTCCAGATATAATATGTCTAGAAATGGCGTGTTTAGGTGGGAATATGAAATTAGTAAAATATTATCACGATGAATTTAAAATAAAATTTAATGATAACTGTATTATGAATTGTACAAAAACATGTGATTTTAGTTATGATAGAATTATAACATGTCTTAGAAATAAATATAATTCATAAAAAGAATTTTTTGCCTGAATTTTTATTAGATGCATTCTCAAGAATGCATCTAATAAAAATTGACACAAATACTATTAATATACTATATTTATTTAATATATAATATACTAATTAATATATATTATGACTGTAAAACACAAATACAATAAATGTGATAATTACAATTATAATAATAATTATAATAATAATAACGGTGTTATTAATCCCACTGGACATAATTGTATTTCAAATTTTTTAGAATTTGAAAAAACAGATAAAAGTTTAGAAGAATTTAAAAAAATGTTGGAGGTATCATCAATATATTATTTAAATAATTGTATCAGTGTTCTTATAGAATATTATAAAGATAGTCCAACTCTAATAAATATTCTAAATAATAATCAATTCTTAGAATATATTTTAAGTAAAATATTTAATAATTCAAATATACACTTTAATACTTTAGCAAGTATTGTAAATATACTAATTAAAACAAAATCTGAAAATATTGAAGATACAATTGAGAAAATTAATAATAAATTATATTTACATAAACTTGGTACTTCAGGGCTTGATGAATTAAATAAATTAATATTATGTAAAAAAAAAACTTATTTTGAAATTATACTTGATTATAGTATTTCTTATAATAAATCATTATATACATCTATTTTATATACGATATGTGCATTTTTCAATGCTATAAAATTTAATTTTAATAGAGATTACCATTATAATGCCAATGCCAATGCCAATGCCAATGCATATAAATTAGTAAATGATGTATTTTTAAATATAGAGAACACTATATACAATGATAAAGATTTTAAACCATCACATGACATTTTTATAAAATGTTTGGTTTATAGCTCATATGAAAGTGCATTAAAATTATTAACAAAACCATCGATAAAACTTACAAATAAATCATTACAAGATTTCTTAGATCTATATTTTATAAATTTAAAAATATTTAATTCTGAAAAGTTTATAACTGATACTTATAAATTAGATTTAATTTTAAATATATTCTTTGATAACAATGATAATAATGATAATATTAAATCATTAAATATAACCCAAATATTAAAATTAATAAAAGAATCATCTTTCTATGCAATCAAAATTAAAAAAAGTTTTAAGAATTCAAGACATGAAATTATTCAACATGTTATAAATGCTTTAATAGAATATGGACTAAAATTGACAATAGATAATTTTAGAACATTAACATTTGGACGTATTACTATTAATAATTTAAAAAAAGCCGGAATTGATGTAAATGATGAGATTGTATGTACTATACTTGCTGCAAGTGAATTCAATCCTTATGGAATAAAAATGAAACTATCTTTAAGTGTATTGCAGGAAACATGTAAAACCAATTCAACTTTATCAGTAATAAAAGAATTTACAAAATCTATTATTCCAGATACTATATGTTTAGAAAATGCATGTACAATTAAAAATAATTATTACATAATAGAATATCTATGCACCAGATTTAATATAAAACCAACACTTAAAGCTATTATGAATGCATTAAAAGCAAATGGTGGTGATGATTATACATATATAGTTAATTCTTATATTGAAGATAATAATATAGAAAATGAAATAGATAATAAGAAAGAGAATAAGAAAAATAATAAGAAAGAAAAAGATATTTCAGACACTGAATCGTTGAGTTCTATTTCTAGTCCAACAGAAGTAGTTAAAGAAGTAGTTACTTTTTCAGAAGATGGTAAGAAAAAAATTACAAAAAAGATCATTAAAAAAGTGGTTAAAAAATCAAAAGATGGCACTATTAAACCAGCTATACAAGAAGATGATGCTATTTTTAACTTTGTATTTCCAATAAATTATGATTATAAAACAGAATATAAATTAAAGGGACTTGCAAAAAATATCACTAGTAGTAAGAAAATCTCTCATATAGATTTGAGACAAATATTCTTAGCTTATTTAGCCAAAAATAATATTTTAAAACAAGATATAGATTTTAATAATATAAAATTTAATATCAAGAATATCGATAAGTTTATCGCTTTATATATGGTTGATTATTAGTTTATATATATAAAATTAGTTTATATATATAAAATTAGTTTATATATAATATATATGCATCTGATTATAACAGGATATTATAAAAAAGATAATTTAGGTGATGATTTATTTGAAATATTTGCTGAAAAAATAGTAAATAATAAAAAATTTATGAAAAATATAACAACATATAAAATTTTACCAATTGACAAAATAATACTATACGAAAATAGATCACCAGTAGATAGAGTAATTTTATTTGGTGGCGAAACATTAAATAATTATTTCTTAGATAAATTAATTGAGTTATGGAATTTTAATAAAGCAATTAAGTTTAATGCTATTGGTGTAAGTTGTAATCAAGATTATTATGAAATATTAAATAAAGTACATATTTTTGAAAGTATTTGGTTTAGAAGTAAAAAAAATTATAATTTTTTTAATAAATATATTTCATCTCAATATTGTCCAGATATAGTTTTTTTAATGAAGAACAATTTTTCATTAAGAGATATAGGAATAAAAAGACATGTTGGTTTTTTCTTATCACAAACTGCAATAGCAAATTTAAACAAAAAGAATGAACATCAATATCTAGATAGTATCGTCGAGTATATAAAATATATAGTATCTAGAGGATTAAAAGTATATCTTTTCCCAATGTGTACTAATGAAAAATATCAAGAAGATGATAATATTATTAATATAAAGTTATTAGATAAATTTAGTGATCATGAAAAAACATCAATAAAGGCATATTCAACAAATAAAAAAGTATTGGCTAAAATACATAAATTAAAATTCACTGTTTGTTATCGTTATCATGCACATATTCTAAGTATAATACATAATATACCATTTATATCAATATCTGATACACCAAAAGTAAATGATTTATTAAATGAATCTGATTTAAACATGTTAAGTACAAATTATTCAAAATTAATTGATAAAACAAATGAAATATTAGAAAAGAAAACATTTAAATTAATTAAAAATAAGCTAAATACTGTATATAAAAAGTTTCATAAAGAAACTTATAAATATTTAAATAAAAATATATATTTTGAAGATAAAAAAGAAAATATTTTTTATTTAGAACCCAAGAACTATCCTATAATATATGATTTTATACTAAAAAAATATGATATATTAAAAACAGATGATAAAATATTTAATACACAAATAGTTACATTTTATTTTACAAGAGCATTAGATAACAAATATAATTTTGGATTAGAGGAAAAGATAAATAAAGGTTTAGATAATTTGAGAGGAGATATTTATTGGTTAATTAATGATTGTATAAAAGATAAGAATATGTATTTTTATGAATCAGTAGCTGAATTATTAAATATAAATATGCATATAGAGAAACCACTTAATATTCGATTTATTAATCAAGATGATTATAAAGGTTTACATAGATCTGGTTGGCAATATGTAGTAGATCATCTAATAAATTACCATTCAACTAATGCGATATATTGTGATTTATACATTGATCGATCATTTCATTGGAATTATACAGAATACAAAAAATTAAATATAATACCATATAGAAATAATTGGATTGGTTTTATTCACCATACAACTGATACAGAATATACAAGTTATAATACAATAAATCTATTTAAAAATAAATTATTCTTGGTATCTCTATTATATTGTAAAGGATTATTTGTATTATCACATGATCTTAAAGATAAAATAGATAAATTATTATATTCTAAAAATTTAAGAATACCAGTATATGCATTAACACATCCAACAGAGTTTGTATCATCAACAAATGTATTTAGTATGAAAAAATTTAATAATAATAAAAATAAAAAAATAATTCAAATTGGTGCATGGCTAAGAGTCATAGATGCTATCAATAAACTAGATCTAGGTGAAAATAAATTAAAATTACAAAAATGTATTCTTAAAGGTAAAAAGATGGAAAATTACTATGTTGATAATGAAACAGAAAATGAATTAGAACTAGAAACAACATACAATGAGACTTTTAATGATAAAGATGATGATGATGATAAAGATCATGATGATTCAGATGATGAAATAAATGGTTTTGATGATTTAAATACACTTGAAGAATTAGATGATAAAATAAGATATAGAGAAATAGGATCAGTAAGTAGAGATAATAAAAGAAGAAAAACAAGAATAGTTGATACAGTTCATGTAATTAAATATTTAGAGAATAACGATTATGATAGTTTATTAAGTAAAAATATAGTTTTTATAAATTTAGTTGGAGCTAGTGCTGTAAATACAGTAATAGAATGTATTGTTCGTAATACACCAATTATTATAAATAGATTACCAGCATTGATTGAGGTATTAGGTGATAAGTATCCATTATTTTATGATAATATAGAAGATGTACACTTATTATTAACACGTAGTAAAATAAATTCTGGTCATGTATATCTTAAAAGTTTAAATAAAGATAAATTTAAGTTAGAGACATTTATGAAAGAGTTTTTATCAATTGTCAACAATATTAATAATATGATTAAATTAGAAAATGAATCAGTTGTATAATTTAAGTAATTATAAATGAGGATTGCAATAATAAAGAACTTTAAAAAATTGATTTTTATATTATTTACAAATAATTACTTATACTATATATTAAATTAATACAATGGCTACTATTAAAATAAACAGTGTTGATATAATTAGTTCATGGAGCTATAAATGTAAAAATAATAAATGTGTATGTGGTAAATCACTACAACTACCAGCTTTAAAAACAGATAATAATAATTTTCTAAATCGTAATGATATAGTGTTTACTAAATGTAATCACGGTATGCATAAATCATGTATGGATGAAAATATTAAAAAGGGTAATAACATATGTCCATTTGATCAATTACCAATTTTAGAAAATGAAATAAAGATTATGAAAAATGATAAATATTATATTACAAGTTGATTTATTCTTTCTAACATAATATCTAATTCTTCACAACAAATATCTGTACACAACAAAGAAATTAATTTTAATTCATTTACAGAAGGTAATTGATAAAATTGATGTGTTTCATCTTTTTCAATTTGTGGTAAAGCCTCTAAACGCATTTTATTTAATAATTGTCTACATTTTTTATCTCTTAAAATCCATGCATCAGAATATCTATCCATATCTAATAAATTTAAAATAGCATCATTAAAAAAATCAAGTCCACGCATTTGAGCATATTTTTTAAATCCGTAGTATCTTTTTTTTATTTCTTCCTTTGCCTTTTCTCTATCTTCTGGTGTTTCCATACTTTGATTACCACCTAGAACCGGTGCATGTTGTATTTTACTCATTTTATATGATTCCGCTTTTAGATTTAATGGCATATTACAACCTTTTTCATTAGGCATACATTTTGCTCTATATGATTCATACTTTTTATCAATATCATCATATGTAACATAATAATTTATACCTAATTTTTTATTAACTCTATTATGCAATCTATATAACCATCTAGTAAGTGCTTCTCTATTTTCTAAATCTTTATCGGTCAATTTTACATCTGGATCATTAGCTATAAAATCACTATATGATGTTCTACAATATCCACATGGTAATACATTTTTAACTGCAGTAAAGAAATCTTTATATTGTTGTTTTTGTTCTTCTGTAGGTTCTATTGGATAACCATATGCAATACAATGAAAGGATTCCCACATATGTTCACCCCATATTTTAGTTATTAAACCATTATTTTTACTTACTACTAATTTCTGTGGTTCATCATTATTATTATTCATTGGTATATAATATATATTTTTATATAATTAAAAAAAATGAAAATAAATATTACAAGTAATAAAATTAAGTAATAAGTAATAAATTAAGAAACAATGTTAAAAATATATGATCTTTCTTCTCCTCTTGATAATCAAGATAAATTACAAGAATTATATAAACAACATTTTAATATAACAGACAACACATTTAATTTTGATAAATTTCAATTAATTGCTTTTAGAGAAATTGATTTGGATAATAATGTTTTAGTTTCAGCACCTACTTCGTCTGGTAAAACATCAGTAGCAGAATATGCACTTATCAGAGCTGTACAAAATAAAAAAAAAGTTATATATACAAGTCCTATAAAATCACTATCTAATGAAAAATATAAAGAATTTAAAGATAGAAATATATGTTCTGTTGGATTATTAACTGGTGATAATAAAATAAATGTAGATGCTGATTGTGTTGTTATGACTGCAGAGATATTAAGAAATTCACTTTATAAAGAAAAAGAACTAGACATAGGGTGTGTTATTATGGACGAAGTACATTTTATTAATGATGTAGATCGAGGTAAAATATGGGAAGAAACAATAATTATGTTACCTCAACACATACAAATTATTATGTTATCAGCAACCATTAATAGAGTAGAACATTTTGCATCATGGATAAATAATATACGAGATAAATCATTAAGTTTAATAAAATCAAATCGTAGAATAGTACCACTTAATTATTATATATATACAAATGAATTATATAAGATATTAGATAATAATGATGTATTTAATGATTTAAGCTATTTTAATTCAAAGAAATCATATGAAAAAATAAAAGAAGAACGTAAACTAGCTCATAAATCAGATTATGATCCATCTTACTTTGATAAAATAGTAAAATATTTAATAAAAAATGATTTATTACAAACTATATTCTTCTCTTTTTCAAGACTAAATTGTGAAAAATATGCTACATCTATTAGTAATATTCTAGAAGCTGAGGAAAGTGCAAATGCAGTTAATATGTTTGATCATTTAATGAGAAAATATAGAACAGAATATGAAAGTATTCCTCAATATGTCCAAATTAGAGAACTAGTTCAAAAAGGTGTTTGTTATCATCACTCTGGTTTAATACCTATAATAAAAGAAGTTATAGAAATACTTTTTAGAAATGGTTTTATAAAAGTATTATTTGCTACAGAAACATTTGCTGTTGGTGTAAATATGCCTACACGTACAGTTATTTTTACCGAGTTAACAAAACCAAATGGACCAATAAAACGATTTCTTAACACTGCTGAATTTAAACAAATGAGTGGAAGAGCAGGTCGACGTGGAAAAGATATAATCGGTCATGTTATACTATTACCGTATTATGGTTTTCCAGATTTATCAGATTTAAAATCAGTAATGTTAAAGTCTATGCCATCTATTGAATCAAAATTTCAATTAGATTATTATTATTGTTTAAAAACTATTAATATGCAACAAAATATATATGAAAAGTCTTTATTAAATAATGAACAATCAATTATGGTATCAGATACAAATATAAGATTACAAGAACTATATAATAAAAAAAATAATTATACTTTTTCACAACAAGATATAGAGTCATATGATAAACAATACAAATTATCATCACCTTCCGGATCATCTATTGATTTTGGCTTTATGAAACTATCAAAATCACAAATTAAAGAATTAAAAAAACTAGAACAAACAAATAATCAAATAGAATACAAAAAATATTTAGAATATAAAAAAATTATAAATGATATTGAATATTTAGAAAAAACAGCTGTAAACATAAGATTATATGGAGAAAAAATGAACAATATTATAAAAAATATATTAGTTAACGAAAAATATTTATTGGATAATAATAAACTAGATATATATGGTTTAGCTGTAATAAATTGTAATGAGTGTAATGGTATAATTTTAACAGAATTATTACGAAATGGTATTCTAGATAATATGAATGGTGATAATATAATTACACTTATGTCAATATTTGCTTCATATGGAGGAAATATAGATTCGAATAATTTAAAACTTGAATATAACTATATTCTTGATGTAATTAATAAATGGACCGATTATGAAACACAATATCAATTATCATTTGGTGAAGAATATTGGGAAACAACTAATGGATATTTTGATATCGTTTCAGAATGGATAAGTCTAGATATTAATAAAGATCTACATATTATTATGAGTCACTTAAAAGAAATGGAAGAATATGAAGGTAATTTTGTAAGGAATATGTTAAAAATATATAATATTTGTGTCACATTAAAAAGCATGTGTGAATTAGTAAATAAATACGATATTGTATTAAAATTAGTTGATATAGATAAAAAAATATTAAAAAGTATAGTAAATGTTAATAGTTTATATCTGAATTAGAAAATGTTGTATAAACTAATATTGTCATAAATTTAAAAATATTATAATATATTTATACATAGATGACAGATTATTTTACTTATTTGTATTATGGAGCTGACGATACCTCATTTATTAATGGATATTCTTCAACTCCTCCAAATGATATTATAATACCTGCTATAGATCCAAGTGGATATACTATAAAGGGTGTTTTTAATTTATCAAATTCCGATATAGAAACAGTAACTTTTTCACCCGAAATAAATAATATAAGTATAGGTGATAACGCATTTGCGGATTGTACAAATTTACGTACTATATATTTTAATAGTAATTCATTAAGCTTGGTTGGTAATTATGCTTTCAAAAATTGTAGTAGCTTATTAGACTTTAATACGTTATCTACGTGCAGTTCATATGGAGATAATGCATTTGAAAACTGTACAAGTATACAAATAAATTATTTTAATAATATTGTTACACATCTTGGAAGTAATATTTTTAAGAATACGCCAAATATAAAAAGTATTACATTTGCAGGAGAAAATCCAGATTTAAACAATGATATATTTACTGGTTCTTATGTAAATACAATATATTATTATTCACAATATAGAGATTCCTGGAAAAATTTAGTTTTGGATAATATAACAATAATAGAATTATCATCTACATCATGTTTATTAAACACAAAAATAATAGGGGGAAATAATTATTTAATTGGACAAGTAATAAATGATATAAATATTAATGAACTACTAAAATTATTCTAGAAACAAAACATTAATATATTAATATTTTCTCAATTATTAATATATATGGTATATAAACTTGTAAAGGGTACTTTAACTAATAAACTGGGAATGAGTCGTATACAAATCAATTTAACTATTTTATCTATGATAACTATTATAGTTCAAGGTATTGGATTTTATTTTATTGATAAAAATATGAATCTAAAATTATTTATTTTTGTTGTATTATTTGGTTTTATCTATAATATTGTATATTATAAAACATATTTGAATTAAAATAACAATAGATTAAATAACAATATCAAAAATTTTTCGTACATAATCATCTTCTTTAGTTCGGAAAGTTGTTATTTTAAAAGTTTCATCAAAATCTGTTTTGTATATTATTTTTTTATCAAGACTTTCTACACGAATACATATTTCGTCTTTTACAATTCCTTTTGTAACCTGTTTTCTATTTATTTCCATAGATTTAACAACACCTAAAACAATACTTTTATTATCTTTTGTAGCCAATAATTTAGTTCCAATATTTAATTGGCCAGATAATACTTTAACACCAAATAACAATGGAGAAGTCTTCATAAATATACAATTTTGTAGAATCTGTAATTCACAATCCATAATATATGCATAATCAGATTTTACTTTATCATATATGCTATTGACAAAATTTGTATATTTCTCCTTTAATCTATAAATAGAATTAGAACTTATTATTTTTATTTTATTTTTATTTGCAAATTCAACTACTTCACTCGACAAAGTAGTTTCTTTCATAGTTGGTTCAAACAATATAATTACTCGATAAGTATCATATTTTAAATTTAACAATGTTTCCTCATTTGGTGTTTTATTTTTAACTTTATTATTATTTATTGTTTTAATAACTGTATTTTTATTTATCTTGTCTACTGTACACAATGCTACTGGTACATTCATCTCTGTTTTGAACATTTTATATAACGCACCATGCATCATTTTAGACATAGTTATAATTGATATTCCATATTTGTCATATATTATATCTTGATCTACTTCTTCTTCATTTATATCTTCATCAATATAATTATTTTGTTCTATTTCATTATCTTCAAAATTTAGTGATACTTGAGATAACATTAGTTGTTTATAATTTAATTTTGAATCATTTAATACAAATATATCACCACATGACAAATCAAATGTTTTATCGGTCAATGTTATATCAACTACATTATAACCATTCACTGATTCTATACGATTATTGTTACATATAATATGTTTTATCACACATGACTTTTTATTATTATCGTTATCTATTATATTTAAAGATGTATTTTCTTTTATTTCTCCATTATGATTAATAATAGTAAATATTTTACCAAAATTATTATTAACACGACTATCTATAATAAATCCTCCTATATCTTTGTAAAAAATACTTTTATTAAATAATTTCATTTTTCGTTCAACTATTTTTGAAATAACCAATAATAAATCACTTATACCTTCACCTGTTTTTGCCGATAATGGCACCATTGATATAAATGTTTTATAATCAGTATTATTGTAATATGCACATGCATTAATTTCTTGTTCTGCTAATTGACATATTATATTATTGATATAATCATTTAGTTTTTTCATTGTTTCTTTGGATTGTGCAGCAAAACTATTTTTAAGTGTTTGTTTTTCTTGTGATTTCCAGTTATATATACGATCGAGTTTATTTAATACTATAATAAAATCAATATGATTTGTTCTAAGATATTTTAATATTTCAATATGTATTGGTTCAATACCTTTAACTATATCAATCATTACTAAAACAAGATGTGATATAGATGATGTAATAGTTCGCATTGATGTAAAATATTCATGTCCAGGAGTATCTAAAAATATAATACCATCTAAATTAAAATTAATATCAAAATTTGGATTTATAACTGTATTTTTAAGATGATCTTTATTATATTGGTATGCACTCATCTGTTGTGTTATACCTCTTACTTCGTTTGTTTTTGAATTTTTAAAATAATCAAGAAATGAAGTTTTACCAACATCTACGTGACCTATAACTGAACAAGTTGGATATATAGACATAATATTAATTAATTTACATATGGTTAATTAATTTACAAATAATATTTTTTTCATTTTTTAAATAAAGTAATACATAAGAGTTACATGATGGGATTACATGACAACATAATTAGACCATCCTTGTTCAATAGGATTATCATTTTTCCAATTCGTCCATTCAATTTCAAAGAGTTCACCACGAATCTTGATTGGTTGTTTACCATCTGGATATGCTACAATACCTTCGATTGGACAAGTTTGCATGATCTCGCAAAAACCCTCAAAAGTTCGTAGTTCTTGAGGAATAATAAGTTGTAGAGTACCATGAAGTACAATATGATCTTGTTTATCATTCATTGTATCACATGATTTTTGATTGAAATGTGGACCCATAAACTCACAAGTATATTGTTCACATACAGATGGATCAAGCTTTTGAATATTTGTCTTTGAATTTTCAAATGCAGAAATATACCACTTATACTGCTTTACATCTCGGGTAACAGGAACAAAATGAGGCCAATGTGTTGCAGATAGATCTGTTGGCATTGGTTCACATGGAATTGTATCTGGACCAGGAGAAATAAATTCGCCTTGTTTATTCTTCTTGACATCAAGACGAGAATATGCAACATATTCAGAACCATTCCAAACAATCATACCGCAAGCACCATCGTGCTTTACATCAAAACGTGTTGTATTCTTAAGTGTTTCTGCATTTTCATCAGAAATATTATGTTCATCGTATTTCATCTTATATGATCCATGAGCTGTTTGAACAAGCTTATAAGGATGTAGTAGCTTTTGACCAAAGAAATTGTTTTTGTTGAAAGAAACAGAAGATACTAAAGTGATAACATTGCCACTGGGAAGTGTGATTTGTTGGTTAACGAGTGCCATCTTTGTATGGGATCTATTATTATTTATTTAATATATTTATTATTTCATCTTTTTTTAACAAATAAAAATTGAAGAGAAATATATATTATCATATATATCAATTATATATATATTATCACTAAAATGAATCATCAAGATCTTAAGACTGTTGTTATTCACGGCAAGAATCCGACACGCCAACCCACAATCCAACATGGTACAGTGAAGTCGCCTCATCACGCCAATACAATGAACGGCGCTGCAATTGAAAAAAAGATTGACGATGGTACAATGACTACGCCGCCAATGATTCCACCTGCTGTTTCACGGTTGATCATTGATCATCGAGTTAAGACCAAGGTTGGAGACAAGACAATGACGCAACTACAACTTGCTACTGCCGCAAATCAAAAGGGGGGGCGTGGAATTCTCCCAAAGGATATTACCGATATGGAGAATGGTCAAATGCTTGTAAACCACACGAACAAGCTAAAGATTCGTGCAGTTCAAAAGGCTCTGGGTATTCCTCATTTTGATTTGTAAAATTTATTTATGTCTAAAATTTATTTATGTTTAAAATTTATTTATTGTGAAATATTATATAATGGACATATATAGAAAATATTTAAAATATAAAAAAAAATATTTAGATTTACAAAATAGAATATATGGGGGAAGATTAAATATAGAACAAAAAGAACTATATTTAGTAGAATTTAAAAAACTATATAAAACACCATATAATAACAATGATGAATATTTTAGTAATATATTAAAAAATTTATTAGAGATTGCATATAATGATGTTCAACAAACTATTGAAATGAAGAAAATTAAGAAAATAAATAAAATGAAGAAAATAGAACAAAATTTTAGTTTTATTTATAAGCAAATATCGGAGTTAATATCTAGTATAAGAATCATAGATCTTGTAGAATATAATTTACGAATGTTACAACTAGTTATCATTTTAACAGAACTATCTTTTTTAACACATCCAAGTGGACAAGTCATTGTTTCAAAATATGATCAATTAAATTTAGGTAGTGGTATAAATAGTAAATTAAAACCAAATGAATATGAAACACTGAGAGATTTGATTCAGAGAAATGCGAAACTAGATGAATACAGAATATTAGTTGAAAATGGTTATTTATTACGCAACATAATAATATCAAATGGCGAAGATGTATATATAACATATAAAAATATAAGTAATAGTTGTATTCTATGCTATGTTCCATTTTTTTCATTAGAAGAACTTGTTGAAGGATTTATACATAATATAAATTATATCGGAATAGTAGAAGAGTTCACATGGGCTGGTGGTATATTTCAAAGTCCATATTTATATATGTGTCATCATTTAGCACATTTTAGTAATCAAGACAATTTAGATATACTTAAAAAGTTTAAAAGTGTTGGAATAAAATTACTTGATAATATTAAAACATTACCAAAAGATGATATATATAGCATATATTTAATATTATTTTTAATAATACACGAAAGCGATAAAATGAATATTTTATTAGATAGAATTAATAACAATTTAACTTTTAATGATATAACAACTGAATCATTAAATTTTCATATACGGGATATAAAGAGTTGGCTAAATGTTCATTTTTATGGTGGATTAGTACCAAAACACATATTAGACATAAATAAGTATGATAAAACCTTTTTGGTTTCATATTTAGAAGATAGTTTTAATATTTTTAAGAGAGAATGTAATGCTTTATTTATTATGAGTTAAAACATATATAAAATTTTATTAATATTATTTATTATGAACAATATTAATATACCCAATATTTTTGATATTATAGAACATAATAAACTAGGCGATGAATATAATGTTATTTCAGAACTAGAAGAAACAATTATTGATCTATATGATAAAAATAAATCATCAGAATTATTTCAAAATGAATTTTTATTTTTACTACCACTAGAACAGAACAATAAATTTAATATTAAATTATATACAGATACTAGTATAAACACTATAAATCTTGATAAAAAAATAATTGATAACATAGAACATATTGTTTTTACTGGTGGATATATAAGATCATGTTTAATAGAAAATAAATTAGATATTAAAAAAGAAATATTTATACACTGTATTCATAATCTTAATCCAATAAATTTAATAGATAAAACATATTCTGAAACAAATGACATGTATTATAAATATAATGAAAATATTTGTGTATATATCATGAAACAACAATATTTAAATACATCACATGTAATATTATCAAATTATAATCTAAAAAGAATTGGATATTATAATAATACACTATATTGTTCATTAATGTTTATTGCCGATTATAATAAATTTATTGATAGTATAAACTCGAATCTTATAGATCCTATTTTTAATACTAAACTTGACATTTTTGATTTATACAATCATAGTCAAAATAATAAATCATCAATATTTGATATTATTAATAAAAAAAATTATGAAGAATATAAAAAAATAAAAATTATAAAGTATGATATAATACATGATAGTTTAAATCCATGCGAATATGCTATTAAATTATTTAAAAATGAACAAAATGACATAATTAAAGCACAATTAAGATTAATAATTTTAGATTTAAATACAAAAATATATTTAAGATCGCCAGCATTTTATGCTGATATAATAAACATAGAAGAAATTGATTATGAATTATTTGAAATATTAAAAGAATCAAAACAATATAAAAATATAATTCAAGAATTAAATAAAGATTTTAAAAATATGAATGATATAAATAATGTAATTTTAACATATTATATTAAAAATGATTTAGCTGATGAATTTTATAATTATCTTAAATATAAGGATGATAAGAATATTAAAATAGATAACTCAATATTTAATTTAATAATAACTAATGATCCTAAAAATATAATAATTCATGGTATAAAAAATAATATATTTAGTGAAAAAACAAAATACAAGATAATACTATGGACACAAAATCTAGACTATTTTAATCTATTTGACAATGAATTTAATATGGATATAGCATTACAATATATAAATGATATTATAGAGAATTGTTTTATTAAATCATTTTACTTTTTATACAAAGTTGATCAGACTATAATAAATATAGTAGATAGTGATAATAATAATATATTACATAATATTAAAGAAAAAAATAAATATGAAGACGTAATAAATTTATTAATGAAACTTGATGATTCTTTATTATTTAAAAAGAATAAATTAAATCAAACTCCATTATTAAAACATGCTAAAGAAGGTAATTTAAAAATTGTATCTTATTTAATAGATATAGTTATTAAAACTGATAATGATTCTTTATTTGAATTAACTGATAATTTTAAAAATAATATATTACATTATTTATGCATGAATGAAGATCATATTAATTTAATTAAACAAATATTAGTATTAAAACCAGATTTACTAAATCAACAAAATAAATCATATGAAACACCATTAATCATATGTGCTAAAAATTCACAAGAGAATAATTTGTATTTTCTTAAAAGTTTAAACGCAGATACTGATTTATTAGATATATATGGTAATAGTGTGTATCATTATATTTGTCTTAACGAATTATGTTTGGGTATGGATATTAAAAATAAAGAAAATATGTTTGGATATAAACCATATGATTATTGCAAAATATCACCAAATTATTATTATTTTATATAATAGTTATTGTAGCATTATCATCTTCTTTAGTTGTTTCACGTAAACCTGTAGATCCTAGTGTTTTTATTTTTTCATCTATTTCTATATCCCCCTTTTCATCTTGTATTTTTTCTGCTGTTTCTTGTGGTATTTCACATTTCTTTGAACAATCGTCTAAATTAGCAGAAATAGATATAGGAGAACCACTGAAAGTTTTTTCCCAATTACAATGCATAGTAAGACCCATACCACTATGTTTATCATGTAAATCAACTTTAATTGGTTCCTGTAATTTTTTATGATCTAATTCAAAAGAATTCCATTTTTCTGTACCATCTGTAAAAGTACATATTATATAGAATAATAAAAAGTCTTTATGTGCACCTCTAATAATTATATTTTTGTTATCTTTAGATTCTATTTTCTTTCCATTTGGATGAATAACAATTATTCTTTTAATATTATTACCGGATATATTTAGTGTTAAATTTATAAAATCATTTATTGTTGTATTTTTAGAAGTATCTCTCATCCAATCTGGTTTTAATCTCATACATCCATCTCTAAAAAATGTACGTTGTACATGAGTATGTCTATCTAATTTTTGAAAATTCAATGCAGCTAACTGTACACCATGTAATAATTCAGGTATGATTGAATAATTTTTACTGAGTACTGCTAATCCAGTAGGATATGATCTGCTAAATTTTGTAACAAATTTATTTTTAGTTTCATTTATTTTTTTAATTGTTTCATCTGTTATTTTTGTAGGATAATCATATTTAGCAACATGAGATTCATTGTTATCTTCATTTAAATGTGACCATATATTATCTGTTCCAAATTCCATACTATCTCTACGTGGTTTTATTAATGTTTTACAGCTATCAAAATTTTTTTTACACATTTTCCATTTAATTAATATTTTTCCTTTACAGTCACCTAATTTAAGAGTAGCTAAATTAAAATCATCTTTAATTGGATAAATTAAATCTTTAATTGTATTATTAATGATTTTCCATAGGGTCTGTTGTAATTGACCTTTAATATCTTTATTATCAAATGATAGGATAACTGGTCCTTTCATGGTTCCGTTTTTGTTCATTTTATCCATAGAATTATATATAGCTTTTAATGTACTACGAAGTGATAATTTTTCAACTAATGTACCTGTATGTGATATTAAAACATCATCATTTTCTACTTTAACAGGATCAAATTCGACGCAACCGCCACCATACATTTCAATAAAATTTGTATAACATTTTTCATCTACACCTCCTGTTAATTGATTTCCACTAATATATGTATTATGTGATGATGCAATAAAAAAATGACATAATGGTATATCATCTTGATTACCGCCTAATAAATTTTTTAAATGCAAATATTTATTTTTATATTTCAAATATTTTGTATAATAATCCATATATTATAATTATAGAATTATTTAATAATTCTATAACTATTTATTAATTTTATAAATATTTGCTCCTTGTTTAGCTAATTCATCTGTAATATTATTATGTATAGAATTAAAATCTTGTTTCCCTGTATGTGCTTTTACATGTATAAATTTTATTCCCCCTTTATGTTTTTCTATTAAGTTATCTATTTTTCTTATTATATCTTGATTCATAACCGCTTTTCCAGTCGAGCCTATCCAATTATTTTCTTTCCATTTTTTAATCCATAATGTTAGACTTTTAATAGAATACTCTGAATCAGTATATACTTCTATATTTTCATTTGGTTTATCTTTATTTATTTTTTTAATACCTTTATATATTGCATATAATTCTGCTCTTTGATTTGTTTTCGGCAACATTGTAAATGGTTTTGCTATATCATTATATTCTTTATTAGGAAAATGAACAGCATATCCGCATTTATCAGACGGTTTCATATGTGATCCATCGGTAAATATAATTATTGTCATTTATATTAAAAACGATAGAAATTATAAAATAAAATATTATTTATTCAATCTTTTTAGACAACTAATAATATATGAATACCTTTATTATAAATTATAAAAATTATAATAGAGAAAATATAAAACTTGATTATACATGTGATAATATAGAAAATATATCTGTTTTAGAAAATATTATAGTAAAAGATACAGAACCAGAGAAAACATTTAACTATTCACCTGACATAGAAACAAATACAATGTTTAATGATTTATTTATATCATATCTAATTAATAAATATGAACCAATAACAAATACCGTTAAAACTAAATTATTATTTAAAAACAATTTTGATATATATGGTGATTTATATAATGTATTAATAGAAAGTGGAAATCTATATGTCAATAATAATATACAATTATCATTAGTATCATCAAATATTACAAATGATAAGCGTTTTACTTATTATGAAATTTTTAAAAATATAAAATTTTTATCTAAAAGTAATGAGAGAACCACTACAAATTGTAGTTTCCAAATATTTGGTCCAGATGAAATAATTGATGATAAACTATTTATTATTTCTGATTTTTATGAAATGGCTGAGTTATTTCGTCGTAATCTATATGATTATAACGATAACGATAGTAATAATACCAATAATATTATATTCTATAAACCATTATCATTCGGCAAAGAACTAAAGTATAATAAAATAGAATTATTTGGTTCAGATTACCTTAATTTACAAATAAAACATTTTAATAATAACATGGAAACACTACAAGATTATGAGAATATAATAGATAAAATAACAGATAAGGTTGATTTATTTGATATACGTGAATTACATTATATGAGAAACGATCATTGTCTATATGAAAGTAAAAATTTATTTCACTATGTTATATATGTATATACATTATTATCGACAATGGCAAAAGGTGGATCTGTTATATTATCAATAAAAAAGATGTTTACATATCCAATAGTTGAATTATTATATTTTATGTCATTGTTTTTTAAAAAAGTTATATTTTTTAGAGATAAAAAAGATATTAAAAATTATAGACTGGTATTTATATTTTTTAGAGGATGTGATAAATTAATAATTAAAAAATACAAAGAAATAATGATGAATATTATTAAACATGATCCAAAACTTGGAAATAATATAAATAATAAAAATCAGGAAAATAAAAACTGTATATATCTACCATATCAAAGTAATAATATATCTGTTTTTATACATCATATATTAAATTTTAGAAATATTAATGGTTATAATGGTGTCAGCAAGACTTTTATAGAATTTATACAAAATATTAACACAACGTTAGATCAAGATATGAAAGAATATAAATCATTACATATGCAATTAAGATTATTATTAAGAGATAACCAAATAAATATTAATAAAAGAAAAGAATTAATAAATGATATATTAAAAATAAATTTATCAACTTCTATTAAATGGTGTATTGATAATAAAATTAGTTTTAATGAAGACGTAATAAAACAATTAGAAAGTATGCAATATAAATGGAAACGAATAGATTTATTAAAATATTTTTTTCCTCCTGGGATTGATTATAATAAATTACAATTATCATACGATTCTTATTATAGCATATCAATGTATAAAGATGCTGAATATACAACTGAATTAATTAAAAGACATCTTGATAAAGATCTTAAAGATTTAACTATAACTGATGGGTGTGCAAATGTTGGAGGTAATACTTTAAATTTTTTAAAACATTTTAAATTTGTCAATGCAGTTGAATATGATAGCAATACTGCAAAAATGTTAAAAAATAATATTGATGTATATAATTTTACTAATTATAAAGTATATAGTGATGATTATACAAAAGTAATGTCACAACTAAAACAAGATGTTGTATTTTTAGATCCTCCATGGGGAGGAGTATTATATAAATATTATGATACTCTTAATTTATATCTCGGAAAGTTATCAATTGCAGAAATAATAAATAAACTATTAGATAGTGTAATGTTAATATGTCTAAAAGTACCCCATAATTATGATGTTATGGCATTATATAATAATAGAAAAATCAAGGAAATACATATTTACATATTAAAAAAATATAAAATAATAATAATTAAATAGTTAACCATATAATCTCTTATTAAAAATAAAATGATATCACTCGCAAAATATAAAGGATTATGTGTATCTGGATATTCTCGTGCTGCCCATAGAACAGGTATTATAATTAAAGGATTAGATTTAATACTTGACGCAGGACTCGATGTCCAAAAAGCATTTGCAAATATATTTATATCACATCAACACTTAGACCACGTTATATACATACCACAATATATATTAAATATTGTTGATAATAATAGTACCAATATAATATCAACACGCAATGTTCTTTCAAAAATAAAGCCATATTTGACATCTGCATTGTATATGTCAATAAATATACCAAACGATATAGATGAAAATGATTTTTATACTAAAGCAAGAACTAAATTTATATCGATGGATGATAATATACAATATAGTTTTATGAATGGATCAGAAAAATGGAATGTTGAACTGTTTTCATGTTGTCATTCTGTTGAATCTGTTGGTTTTGGTTTTAGTGTTGAAAAAAATAAAATAAAAGAAGAATACAAGAATTTACCAGGAAAAGAAATAAAGAAATTAAAAGATAGTGGTACTGATATTACACATAAAATAAATGAAAATATATTTTTATTTTTAGGAGATACAGATAAGAATATTATATTAAATAATAAAATATACGAATATCCAACAATTATAATTGAATGTACTTATATATACGATGATGAAGAATGTTTAGCAGAAAAGAATAAACATATCCATTGGAACGATATAAAAAATGTTATATGTGATAAAAAACATATTCAATTTATTTTGATACATTTTAGCATGAAATATACTATAGAAGAAATTAAAGATTTTTTTGATAAATTAAATTTGCCCAATGTGAATTATCTTATTTAATTTATTGTTTTTTTTAATTTAAGATATTTTGTTTTATATTTCAAATATTTTTGTTTAATATCATTGTTACTTATTACCCCTTTATCTAGTATACCTGTTATTTCATCAGCTACTATCTTACTATCACCTATTTCCCAATTATAGTCTAATAAATTTAAGCTGGGGAAATAGTCATCACTAAAACTTGAAACTATATTATCAAGCTCTGTTTTATAATGATATGGTATTTTATCAATCAAAAAAACTAAATCTTTTTTTATTTGTTCGTATTCATTGTATCTTATATCAGATGTAAAATCTGGGTTTTTACCATCAATATAATCTTGATATAATTTATTAAAAGCATTATCATGTACCAATTTTCTTAATTGAGAAATATGATACTCTAAAATACCAAAATATTCACGTGATGACAAATTATTTGTTTTAAATATTTTTAATTTATTTTTAACTGGTTCACAATCAGATTTCCATTTTGATAACATATATTCTTTTAAATCATCATTATCACACACTAGGTTGTTTGTGATAATATTACCAAATAATTGTTTTATTTGTTGATTAGCCTTCATTAATTCAAAAATTTTATCAAATAATAAATTACCAATAAAACGAATATTCATAAAGTTGAGTTGACTATCACTACTATATGAATTATTGTCACATATATTTAATAATATATTTAGTTCATTTAATGTAATTTGTTTATTCACTAAATTTTCATATGAAATTTTTATTATATCAATATCATTTAATTCTTTATTCCATATTAAGAAACGTTTAATAAGTAGATTTCTATAAAAATTATCTAAATCCAATGGCTTGGAATAATAGTATCCATATGATTTATCTGATGGATATTTTATTTCTATATCTTCTAAAATATCACTAAAAGTATATTTTTTATCTATTTTTTTATCACTTATAAAATTTTTATTTATATATAATGGATCTATAGATGTATTATCCGATTGTTTTTTTAATTTGATATCATCTGAATCTATATTTTTATTTATTAATTCATAGTTATCATTTATATTTTTTAATTTTGATACAGATATTGCTAATAAAAAATCTAAAATATTTGTTAAACGTGGTAAAACCGACATTAAATCGGTTCCATTTTTTAATTTAGCAATTAATACCTGCAATATACGTTTGTGTTTGGCTTCTTCATAATTAGTAACATCTATTATATTTGTAAAATCTAAATGATTACAACTAATTAATTTATATACTAAACCAGATGTATATTTATCGTTGTAAATAGCTATTGGACAATTTGTACTATTATCTACTACTGATATTTTATATTGTGTTTCGTCGCCACGTATGCAAATAAATGGTAATAATAAATTACTTCTAAAACCGTTTGTTTCACCATCTGAAAGATAATATGGAACAGTTGCATAATATGTTTTATTTGTTATATAATCAACAAATGATAAATCATATAAGATAACATAACGTAATCTATCTTTTATTTGTACTAGATATAAATATTTATTACCATCTATATTTAATTTAGGTATTAACTCAAATTTAAAATTATCTTGTAAATCTATTTTTATAGATTGAAATTTTATATTTAATTCCATTGTATAATGTATATTATAAGATTATAAATATGTTTATAATCTTATTTATTGATTAGTGGTTTTCATTTATTTTATTATTTCATTTATTTTATCATTTTTAAGTTCATTTATAATGTAATATGGTATTTTTTCATTTCCAGGATGTGTTAAATTAGTCTTTATCGGTGTTCTATATCCTTCGTATTCTATCCATATCATAAGGTTACCTTTATTATTTTCTTTATTTAATTGTGGATTATCTATTTCAACAGATAAAATTAGTTTATATTGTTTTCCATCTTTTTTTAAGACATCCATTGTAATTATATCATAAAGATGTTTTCCAGACTTTGGTTCATCATCAATTATTGACATATTACTACGGATAACACAAAACAAATCACTATGTTCAAAACGTGTTAGTTCAATAGAAAATTCTTCTTTAAAATATCCTAATAAAGAAAATTTATAATTATCATCACTTACAAATTGTACTTGATATAGTTTATGGTGATCTGATGTTATCACTGAATCAACATCATCAAAGTCTGAATCAGATAGATCTGAACTCATTATATATTTAATTTTAATGCTAATTCGTTATATAGTTTTTTATCTATATTAATTAAATCTTCACCAATACAATAATCATTAATATTTATTTTTTCTATTTTATATTTTGAATCAAATCTTTTTGTTTTAATTTTATTTCTATCTATACAGTTTGTAAAAAATATTTTATAACCATCAATCAATTTACAATATTCTCTAAAAATGTATGGATTAAAGTTTATAATTATAGAATTATTATCTATATCTTTTGGTGTAGGCATTACATCATTTTTAATGATATAATTATATGTTTTCTTTATAATATCCATTTGATCTAATTCTGATTTACATATTATGATATTATATATATCTGTTTTTTTATTAATTTCGATGATATTACAAAATATACATAATTTATTTTCTGTTAGATCAGAATATTTTAGTGTACAATTTGAACATGACATGATTAATACTTGCTATTTAATTAGAATATAGTTAATTTACAAGTTTATTAAATTTCATTTTTTTCTATTTTTGTATTATAATGAACGATATTATATTCGAGAATAATAATATAATAGATAATACTGTTATCGATATAAATATTAAAAACCTCAATGACAAATATGAAATATATTATCACAAACACATATCAACGAATTATAATATACAAAGTTATGAAGGGGTTATTATAAGAACAAATCAAAAAATAATAATTGATGTATATGACCATAGTATTATTTTTTTTGCTAAAAGATTAAAAAATAATATAATTAACATTAATCATCCAAATATAATTAATATATTAGAAATTATTATTGATACACAAACTATATTTTTTATAAAACCATATTTAAAAAAATGTGATATATTGATTAAAAAAAATTTATTTACCATAGGAAAAGAATTAATAAGAGGTATAAAATTCTTATTTGATAAAAATATATATATCAAAAAAATAAACATTGATAATATTTATTATGATAATACAGATAATCTAATTAAAATATCACCAATTTTTGATAGTTTAATACCTCAAAATAAAATAGTATATGGAAGTCCTTTATTTAGTTCGCCTGAAATGTTCATTAATATTAAAAATGATAAAGAAGAATTATTAATTATTAATTTTGGAACTATAATATTAAATTTATTAAATAAGGATACTATAGATTGTGTTGAAGAATCATGTGAATTTTATGACCTATTAAATAAAATATTCCATAAATCAAAAATTTGGTTATCAATTTCAGATATATATGATTTCTTTAATAAAAAAAATATTATTAAAAAAATATCTTTAAAAAATGTAAATGAATTGTTTAATATTGACTTGTAATGTGTTAAAAATGTTTTAAATTAATGTTAATATAATATTATATAATAATGAATAAAAATAAAATTATTAATCGAACAAAGCAACAATATATTAATCAAAATATATCCCAAAGTAAGTTTGGGATGTATGCTCAATGTTTAACAGGACCATGTATAAAGAATCATTTTGTTCAAAATTTTATGTTAGGTGAAATAAATAATATTTGTGAAGTAGAAGTTGTTAATATGCATGCTGTTGATGCAATAAAACCATATTGTAAACTTGGATATAATGCTGGATTCAAAGATGGATGGATTAATCCAGTTGCAATGTGTACTATTGGTGATGATTTTATTGGTTCAAATTATCCTCAATCTGAAGGAATTAGAGATGATACATATAATATTAGAACCAACTATAATACAATAACAAAAAATAATTGTCCATTTCCATTAAAACAAAATGAATGTGTATATAATAAATTTATTACAGTTATACGGGAGCAAAGTCTTGAATTTATTACTGATTTACAAAATTTATATAGATTTGGTGTTATATCAGTTGCTCCAATTAATAAACCTAAATTATTAGATCAAAATAGAATGGAATCAATAGATTTTATTACTCTTATGGGAACTGTAGAAACTATATTTCAAACTGCTATTGCTGGTTCTCACAATGTTCTTGTATTAACACCATTTGGTAATACAGAAGATGAAGTACCTCAAGAAGATATTGTTAAAATATATAATGCATGTATATTTAAATATGGACATAGATTTAATAAAATTATAATTGCTGTACCAATTTGGTATGGTGAATATTTATTTGATCTGTTTAATAATGAGATTATGAAACCACAATTATTTGAAGAAGATGAAGAAATACAAAATACAAAATTAAAAACAAAAAAAAAATCAAAAGATAGTGAAAAATCACGATCTAAAAATCTTTAGAATAATGCAGAAAGAACACCTAAGATTGGTAATAATGCAAGAACCCATGCAACTTGAGTATAACCTTTGATGCAGCACCAATTGATTATACGTGAAATAGCATATACAACAAGTAAGTATATAACGAGCATTAAGATCATGTTAACAGTTGTTATTTTATTGTTATGACGGAGTTTAGAAAGAACAACAGTAACTGCTGAAAGAGATGTTAAAGCAGAACCAAGATAGAATACAGGTTGGAGACAATTATAGGTTAAATTAAACATTTTTATATAATTATAGTATATATATTTTTTATTTAATCCATATTTTTTATTTAATCCATATTTTTTATTTAATCTATATTTATATTCTAAACAATTTATTTCTAAAATTTATAAAAGATTCATCATCAATATTATTTATATACATATACATCAATATTGATTCATATATCATATTTAATATATTTAAATTATCATCGTGAACTTTATCAAAATATTCCCAATTAAAACCATGTACACCATTCGCTGAACTAATATAATCACATTTATATACTTTCTTATCAATATCTTTATAACAATATCCTTTTTTTTTATTATTTTCATTATATAAATCTGATATTTCATGAGCAGATGGTAATATATGAATTACATTATTATTTAATTTCATTTGGTTTAGAATTAAAGATATAGTTTCTCTAGTTCTTAACATATGCGAACAACAAAATAGTGTATTATTATTATTTATATTCTCTTTTACTAAAAAATTACCAGCAATATTCGATTGTTCTACACCAACACTTGTTAATTGTGGATCTTTTAATGATGATGTGGTAAAGATTGATTTTATTTGTCTTAAAAATGTATTATTTAAATTATGATAACCTTGTGCATGTCTAATCAAATAAATATTAATATTATAAGGTATTATTAGTTTTGTAGTATTCAAATTTAATTCATTAAAACTATCTACATTGTAATATTTATTTATATCTCTATCTTCATTTATATCGATACTACCATTATATATTAATTTAATATATACTGTTTTTTTATCTTGTTGATCTACATAGATTTTTAAAATAGCACAATTCATAAAACGTTTTTTAATATTAAAGTTATTAAAATAATCATTTATAAACTTTCTTATTCGTTTACTATGTGTAGTTATAACTATATTATACATATACTATGTTAGTAAAATATTTTAAGAGATAGAATATATATTAATTATATTATTAATGGATTTATCAATATTGGATAAGATTTTAGAAGATGCTAATAATATCTACGATGAATTATATAAAAATAGTAATATAATTGGTACTTTATTACATTTAAAATGTATTAATTTTAATACAATTACATATAGTACAATAGATAATATTAAAAAGAGATTTATTGAAAACCTTACTATTTTTTCAGAATCATTAGAATTTATTGATTTACAAGAAATAACAAATAACGATATTGAACAATTATTTGAAATAATAACAGATGATGAATTAATTATTTTTAAACTAGCTGGTTTATTTAACAATGATATAAACATATATATAAAACAAATTGAAAAAGATATGTATAAAGACGCTTATGAGATTCTTTCTAAATATTCTTGTTTAAGTAAATTACAATTATTTGAATCGCTAACTTCTAATGCATATATTTATGATCTTCTATATAATATAACACAACATTATAAATCAACAGATGATTTAGAGAATCTTTATATGAACAATTATCAGAATAGATTTATTAAACCATTGGAATTAGATACAAATAATGGTAGCAATAACTTTGATTTAGAACAACTTAAAAAAATAATAGAAGAAATATGTTTATCTAAAGACAATGTTGAATGTATTTTATTAGATGAACTAGATTATACTTTATGGAATGATAAAGTTTTATTATATGAGATAAGAAATAAAAAAAATTATGATTTCCTATATGTGTATTTTGATTTATATAAAAGAAATGATAAAACTGTAAATGATTGTGTTATTAAATTATACAAAAATAGATTATGTATATGTACTAATCTAGATGATATTATATCAGATAATAATCTTCAAGTTATTAAAAATAATATTATGGATATTATAGATATTATTATTTAAAAATTTATTATTTAAAAATTTATTATTGTTGCTTAGTTAAATGTTATATTTGATCTATTTCTACCAATTGGTGTTATTGCTGATTCAATTGCTGCATTATCATATTTTGATACCATATATAATTGTGTTCCAATACAAGCACATATACATAAAGCTAGAGTAATTAATCCTGAACCGAGTAACATCATTGTAGATGAACTTGTTTCACTTATATTATTTGGATTATGAATATCATAATATAATGATACATATGTATTTACTGGTCTATATGATGATGAAGTTAATGAATTTGTATAGGTCTGATTATCTACAGTATATTTAAAAGAAATATTATAAGATTTACCAATTGGTGATATAGAACTTACTAATGCATTTACTTTCATCTGTGATTTTGATGATGTTAAACTAGTTTTAATTATATATATACCTACAATGATCATACATAATGTAATACATAATCCTATTGTCGAGTTAATATATGTTTTAGCTCGACCATATGCAACTGTTGTATTTGTTAAAACTGTAGGTACTGGTGATGATATTATTAATGACATAATTATATATTTTTATATTATTTTACAAATATAGATATAATCATTATATAAGATATTATATATTCTTCCATTCTGAATATAATAATCATATTGTATCTCTATTTCTTTATTATATATTCCATTTGATAAAAAATAATATGTTTTTGTATCTCGTGTTCGAATAGATATAATATAAAATCTTTCTTTGAATTTTTTATAAAAATATTTTTCTATTTTTTTCTTAATTCCTTTATCTGTTTTACTGGATATTAGTATATTTGTTTCTCGAGAGGTAGTACATCCCATGTTATATATTATATGTTATATATTATAACATAATATCTTATTATATTTGTTTTATTTCGGTATTGTATTTATTATATTTTTTAGTTATACTTTTCAAAAAATTAATTGTTATTTTAAATTTATCATTATAGATTATTTTTATTTCTTCATCATCCATAAAATCCTTATATCTATTACTTATTAATTGTTGTGCTTCTTTTGGTAATAATAAAATACCACATAAAGTAGATGGTATTGATTCTACTATTTTATTATTATAATTATTTATATTTGTTAAACTTTGTATATACATTCTAAAATTAAATATATCAATTGGTTGTAAATCATTGCAAATATATTCAAAGTTATTACATTTTCCATTATTGTACATATTTATAATCCATAATATACCTTCAAAGTAATTATCTAATTTTTCTTTATTATATATTTTATTATTTTTAATTATTTTTGTTTTCCCTATACTTGATATACAATCATCTAATATATCTAATAAAAAATCTTTATTTATATTAAATTTATTGTTATCATATTCTATTAGTTTTTTATATTTACTAATATTTAATTTATATGCATTCCATAATTTATTAGGACTAATATATCCTATTTTTGGTATATAATCATCACCTAAAAATAAATTTAATAATACAAAATCCATATTATTAACTGTATAATCTAGTTCAATAGGAGAACTATATTTTTTAAAATGTAAATTTAATAATTTATCTATAGATAGTAGCTTATCTTTTACTAAAATATATGTATTTTTATATGTATCACTTGATGAAGATATTAATACTACATCGGCATCATTTGTTACTAGAACGTTATTTTGTTTGTTATTATTTTTATTATTATTTTCTAATACTTTACCTTTTATTTTTATTTCTGCCTCACCATCTATTATAGTATCTATATTTACTTCAATATGAAATAGATTTTTTATGATTTTTATAGTTTTTTCTAATTTCTTTGGTAATTCTTCTATAAATTGTGTTCCTGAAGTAAAATTTAAACTAGTTTTAAATATATCATCTGATATTTTAATATTTTTACAACGACGTTCGCGTTGTATTACCATTTTCGCAAATGGTGCAGTACCATCGCAATATAAATTTACACTCTTTATTGGTTGGACTTTAACACAAATATCTAATATTATCATTGACATTTTATTTAATAAGTGAACAGTATCATTTGAATTATAATGACATAAATGTAACAAATAATTTAAATCAATATATAAATGATGATATAATGTCTTTGATGTAACTATATTTGAATATGCTTCTGGATAATCCTTATCAATCCATGCATTAAAACCATCTATCCCCATATTTTATTATATATTCTTATATAGTAAAATCAATATGTACAAAATTAAAGTTTTTCATTTTTTATAATAATTTATGGTTTAGGTGTAGAAAAATGTTTATCTAATATTTCTCTAGCAGTTGTAATTTCTTGTTGAGTACCAACTAAACCTATATTGTAAGTACCATTAGTATATAATGATGAAGTAACAACTGGTTGTACTTGTTGTGCAACACTATATGTTGGATTATTTGTTAAACCATTTGCAAAGTTTTCCATAAAATTACCAGGTTTATATGATGGTCCTGGCATTCCAGTAAATGGATTATAAAATTGTACTTCATTAACATATGGTGTTAACATTCTATTTAAATTATTAAATCTATATATTGAAGGAGCCATTCCAACAACCGGCATATTTCTTATAAATCTCTCATCACCTCTTACGTATAATGACATATATAATATCTTATGAAATTATTATTTTATATAGATTTAATTTTATTTAATTGCAAGCTATTTGTTGTAACAAAAAAATAATAATATATACTATTAATATTTTTTAATTGCAAGCTATTTGTTGTAACAAAAAAATAATAATATATACTATTAAATATGAACATTAATAATAATAGTACCCTAATTATTTTAGATTGGGATGATACTCTATTTCCAACTACATGGGTCAATAAAAATAATGTACAAATTATGAATATAAGCAAAGAATTATATTTAAGATTTTTTGAAAAAATAGATAATAGTTTACTTAAACTATTTAAATTATTAGTAAAATGCGGTGATGTTATTATTATCACAAATGCTTTATTAAACTGGATCGATATATCTTCTCGTATTGTACCCTTAACAAATAATTTTATTAATAAATGTAATAGAATTAAAATAGTATCAGCTAGAGGTGAATATTCATCTTATACAGATAATTTAATGGATTGGAAAAAAATGGCATTTCAAAATGAATTAGCTAAAAAAACTAAAGAAAAAAAAATAAATAATATAATATCTATTGGTGATACTGAATATGAGTATTATGCTTTGTTAAATCTTTATAAAGGAGAACCCGATAATTATAGATTACTTAAAGCTGTAAAATTTATAAAATATCCAGATAATACACAAATATTAGAACAAATCATAATTATGATTAATTCTATTTCTAATATATGTACTTATAAAGGACATTTGGATTTAAAACTATTCAATAAAAATATTTAATTACTCAATTTTTAATTACTCAATTTATATTGAGTTGATGGATCTACTGTTTTTTCTATTCTTTTAACTGTTCCATCTGGATTCAGAAATTCTTCTACATATTTATTTCCATCTTGAAAACGAGATACTTGTGTAACCTTTCTATCTTTACCATTATATTTTTCTGTTCTACTTATACTTTTTGCTTTTCGCACACCATTATTATCATATGTTGTCATGCTTGATACATATTTGTAATATGTGTTATCTTGATGATTATTTAATTGTTGCTGATTATTTAATTCTTCTCTTTCTGTATTTACTGGTGGTGCATCTGAAATAACTAAATCATCTAATTTTCCTTCATCAAATTCATCATCTTCTAAAAACATATTATGTCTATCAAATGTAGAATACATCATATTATTTATTCTATCATGCATTCTTGATAATGGATTATAAAAATCGTCAAATGGTGATCTAAACATGAAATTATTAACTATTTCATGAAATGGATTACTATATCTTACACGGTCACGATGATTAGATTTTAATGAGTTAGTCGACTTATAAGCTTGTTCTAAATGATTGAATTTAATATCAAATTCTGGATCGTTTGGATCAAGTTCTCTAAGTTTATTAACATAGTCTCTTTTTCTATCATTCTGTGATGTAGACATTCTTAGTATGGTCTATACTAAAAAATATATCTTTAAGTAGTTTTACTATATATATATATTTAAGGCACAATATAATGCGGTAGTATTAGGATTAAAAAAATTGAAAGTAAATACTATCTAAGATTATATATATAAAATATAAGTATATTTTTTGCGAAAAGCTCCTTTAACTTCAACTATGGCTCAATTTGATAATAACGATGATTTCTCTGTGAAGGTTGCCCTTAACAAGGGTGCTTCTGCGGTAGGTGAAAAGTGGTCATATGACCAATGGAACAATATTGAAAAGATTTTGAATCCATTTGATATGCGTCTCAAGAATGTAATGGTTGATTCTGTACGCGCATTGTTTGGTATTGAAAAGGCAAATGATACAGAACATAATTACAAGGCACTTGGTGATGATTTCTTTGACAATATTTGTAAGCGTTTGATTTCTGAAAATATGGTGTCAAGTGATGATTGTATTATAGATGATGGTAAGACAAAGTCAAAGAAGACTGCAAAGCCTCTTAAGAAGGCTGATGTAATTAAGCGGGACAATTCTTGGTCGATTGTTAACAAGGAACTTGATAGTCTATTTTCTAACTTTAAGCTTGACGACAATTATCATGTTCCCAATGCAATGAATTCTAAATATCTTGAGATTCGTGGTATTGGTTTCATTGTATGTGCACGTTATCTCATCAAGAATAAGAAGAAGTTTACAGGTAAGAAGTCAAAGCTTCTCTTTGTGAACAATATTATTGTCGCAATGCAAAAGTTTATGAACATGACACATGGTCTTACTGCTGATAGTATTATTGATTCATCTGCACAAACATGTATTTCAGAAAAGTTTCTTACTGTTATGAATCGTGTGCTTTCTGAAGTCAAGAAAACATATGATTACAATGGTATGGATGTTTGCGTTGATACTCCGCAATTGTTGATCTATACTGATTTTGATCAAATTATTCCAAAGAAGGCATCATCTCTTTATTCTCATCAGGTACAAATGATTGAATCAATGAATACTTCTATCAAGAATGATACTCCATTGATGATTTCTCTACGTACTATGACTGGTACAGGTAAGACAACTAGTGCTCTTGGTATTGCTGAAGTTGTAAATTGTGTGCGTAAATATTCTGACAAGAAGGATTTGATGTTTATTTTCTGTTGCAATATTCGCCAGGTTATGGACCAAGTTGCTCAACTTGTTTTCAATGCAAATATTCCTTTTGGAATTGCAGTTATTGATAAGTTTATTGGTCTTCGTGAAATTAACAACTATAACTGCAAAAAGGATTCCGATCGTGTTGTTACTGTATGTGGTCCAGATGCTTGTATTGAGTTACTAAAGAAGTATTCAAATACTGTTCTATTTCTTGATGAACCTACTATTGGATTGGATCATAAGACTGATATTGCAAAGACAAATGTTAAGCTTATTACTGAATGTTTGCCTAAGTGGACGATTTTGTCTTCAGCAACACTTCCATCTACTCTTCCTCAATGGATTATTGAAAATCACGAAGTTAAGTATGGAAAGACACAATTTGTTGATATCTATTCTAACAAGATTCACATTGCATGTGAGATCAAGACACTTGACGGAAATCTATTGATTCCTCATAATGGATGTACGACACATACAATGCTTGGTGAAACTATTGAACGAATCAAGGCAAATCCATTTGTTGGACGTACATATACATCACATATGGCAAGTGAATTGAATAAGATTGTAAATAAACTCGGTGTAAATAACATTCCAAATATCACTGAATTCTTTGACAATGTTGACAATCTTACAGCTGATAACTTGCGTTCTGTTTGTATGGAGATGCTTACTTCGACTAGCAAGTCATCTGATGAACTCGTTACTAATGTGTGTTCACAAACAATTCGTCCTCGTGATATTGATTGTATTGAAGACACTCCTGCCAAGTCACAAGATGATATTGTTTGGGAATCTGCACCAAAATATGTGGTTGGTAATAACAACGATTATTCAAAGCTTGGAACAACTGATGCACATCGATTTATGCGTCCAACTCTTGTTGCGACAATTGATCCAGTATCTTTCATTGAATCAAACTTTAAGAATCTATATGATGATTTTACTCAACAATTTGGATCAGTTAAACAAATCAATGATAACTTTGAACAGAAGTTTAGTTTCTGGCAAAAGCAAGTTGATCGTTCTGAGAAAGAGAAGCTGGATTCTGCAATCTCTTCAAAGGAAGATCGTCTTCGTAATTCTGAAGATATTCATAATGGTAAGCCACAACTTCGTTTTACTGGTTTCCAAATCAATACTATTGAACATATTCGTAAGTATGCAAAGGGGACAAAGAATATTATCGACAAATCATCAGTACGTCAAGAACTTGATATGACTGATGTTATGACTGCACCAATGGACATTCCTGATATTGTTCGTGTTCTACTTGCATGCGGTATTGGTATCATTGGTCGTTATGGTGGTCGGTATACACATTTTGTTCGCACATTTATGGATGAAGGAAAGTTGGCATATATTATTGCAGACAGTTCTATCGCCTATGGTACAAACGTTCCAATTAATATTGTTGTTGTAACAAAGGAATTCTCTGATTCACATAGTATCAATACTATTTATCAGCTTATCAGTCGTGCTGGTCGTGTCGGACGTTCTTGGATCGCTGAAGCATTTATTGATCAAGAATGTGCCAAAAAGATCGTTGAATCTATTCAAACAAATAATGACAAACTCAATATCGAACTTGTACATCTTGAAGAATTGCATACTGAACTCGTTGAAAATAGTTGTGATATTGACGATGCTCTTATCTTTGAACTAGCGCGCAAGAAAATTGAAGAAATTGCAAAGGAACGTGCTGAACAAGAAAAGCGTGCACGAGAGGAAGAAGAACGTATCAAGCGCGAACAAGCAGAACGCCTCAAGATCGAAGAAGAGAAACGTAAGCTTGAAGAATTGAAGGCAAGACGTACTGGAAACTTCCAACGTATCACACAAGTAGCATCTGTTGTATCTCAGCCACCTGTTAATGCTACTATTAAGCCAACATCTGGATTTCAACGTGGCACAAATACAAATACTGGTAAGGCACCACAATCACGTTTTGATCGTCTTAAGCAAATGCAAAATAAGTAATTTATTTGTTACTTGATTTAATATTACTTAGTTTATTATTACTTAGTTTATTATTACTTAGTTTATTAATATTTTTAGGCCTTAGAATTTTTTTATTCTCTAAAGACAATAAAAAAATTGAAACGCTACAAAATATCCATTAATATTTTTAGCCTTAGAATTTTTTTATTGTCTTTAGAGAATAAAAAAATTGAAATAATATATATACTACCTAAACTATAAATACTTGTTTTTTTTATTATAATATCATACAATCGTCATGTCTTATACTTTTAGTTATATCAATAATCCAGTTATGACTAGCCACGGACTTATAACAGGTGTTACACTTGATGGTAATCTGGTTTTTACACCAAATCCGGTAATTAACTTTATGGCTGGATTGCCACCTCAACAAACATGTCAACAAACCGAAACTATTTCTATTAATCAACTATGGAACCAACGTGAACATGAACGTGCTGAGAATGCTAAACGTCGTGAAGCCTTTCAAAAGAAGGATAAAGTAGAAGAACAAATCCAAATAGAAAAGAATAGAGTTGATGAACTTGAAAAGAAACTTATGGCTCAAAAGATTAAACAAGATGAAATAAACGAAATTGATAGAAAACTTTTGAGTGAGAAGCTACACAGAGAATTTACCGAAAAACAATTGGAAACTGAAAGAAAGAATTATGATGAACTTAAGAAGAAGTTTGAAGTACTAGAAACAAAGATTAATAAACAACAAGCTGATGATCATGTTATTACACATGATAGACTTGATAAGTTCAATAGTTTGATGCAACGTATGGCATTGAATAAACATGATATTCAAGATGATATTCAAGATGATATTTCAACTGTATCATCTGTAAAATCATCAAGATCAACCAGATCAACATCTACTGATTCTACATCAATGTATGCACCATCAACAGTTATTTCAGATGTAGATCATCTTTATAATGATGATTCTGTATCAATAAATTCTGATAGAACTATTATTAATGATGATGAAATTGATGAATGGAATCCAAATATTAAATCTAAGTATGCTACATGTAATGGTTGTGAACAATGTTATTTTGGTACTCGTAGTGTCGGATGTATTTTTATTGATACATCAACAACTGATATTAAATTTGTACTTGGTTTTAGTTCATCAGAAGGTGTATACTGTGATGTTTCTAGTAAACTTAAAATTTTTAATCACGATACAAGACAAATTGAAACACCTTATTATAGAGCGACTAAGCTAGTCGCTTCTCATACAACAGTTGAATATGAAATGAATGGTAACGATTTTATTGATATTCCTATTAAAGATAACTTGCATGTTCATCGTGTATTCATAATTAATTGGAGAAACGATTTGAACCTAGATATATTTAAGAAGAATAATAAAACATCGCGATATGGTATGTTCTCTCTCAAGTCAACTGATGATAATTACGAATCATATAATAATAAAAAACTTATTAATAATAATGGTATTATTTGTAATATAAATAAACGTGTTCAAAAATTTATTGATATCTTTTATCATTTGTATTTTTGATTAAATTTATTTATGATTTATTTATGATTAGATAAATTAAACTTTGTATTGATTTCTTCTATAATTATTTTTTTATAATTATCATCATTTTCAAAATCTCTATCACAATCTATTACTATTACATTATCTAAATCTAGTCTAAGTAACCATTCTTCATGATATTTATGTAATTTTTCAAGATAATCTTGTGTAATATTCTTTTCTTCATCTCTACCACGTTTTTGAATACGTTGATATGCAGTTTCTGGCTTACAACGTAAATATATATATCGTTGTTGAAAATTATTAACATATTTATAATAAAAATCACACCAAATATTATACATTTCATGTTCGATATCAGTTAATTTATTATCATCATATAACATTTTTTCAAAAACATTTTTATCAGTACCAAGAGAACGATCAAGAAAGATAAGTGGAGATTTTGTTAAAACAGCATCTTGAATTTTAATCATACGAGTTAAATAGGCAAGATTTTGAAACGAATAAGCCCATCTTGGGATATCTTTATAAAATAAACCTAGTATATTTTCACCAGATTTATTCTTAATATTCATCCATATATCAATAGGTTCCGATACAATTGTTGAATTATTATAATATGTTTGTAATATTCTTGTAAATGTTGATTTACCGACTCCTATATTACCCTCAATAGCTATAATAGTTGACATTTAATTATATATATAAATTAATATATAAGTATAAACTGTTTTTCTGTCAATTTTTTATTGATAAATTTTAATATTAAATTTTATCATTAAATTTTTTTTTATTTAATATAATTATATAATGGATTTAGATAAAATAATTGACAGAAATGACAGATTAAAAATGTTAAAAAGTATGTATCAAACCTATGATTTTGGAAAAGGTCATATATATATGTTTGGTCAAGGTGCTGTAGGGCCAGCTTTATTATACATGATATTAAAAATATTCAAAATTAAACAATCACAAATTACTATAATAGATTTAAAACCATTAGATGAATTAAAAGCTATTGTAGAATATGTAGTTAAATCAGCATTAAACGAAGATTTACAAATTGAATTAGTAAGTAAACGTATTGAAGAAAATAATTATAAAACTTTATTAACAAAAACATATAAATTAACATCAAATGATATTATTATTGATTGTGCTATAGAAATATGTGCAGTCGATCTTATTAAAATATGTCAAGAATATGGATGTGGTTATATAAATTCTGCTACTGAAATCTGGGATTATAGAAGTGTTTATGATCCTGTTTCATATACTCTCTATCCAATTATTCAAGAAATGAGAGACTTTTCAGAAAAATTAAAGAAATCTGGTAAAATCAATTTCAATGCTGTTATTGATATGGGTTGTAATCCCGGAAATGTAAATATGTGGGCAAAATTAGGTGTAGATATGATAAATAAACATTATAAAACAAATAAAACACCTGAACAACTTGATATTAGAACCATACATATTAGTGAATATGATACACAGAGAGCATCTGAACCAAAACGTGTAAATGAATATTGTAATACATGGGCATCAACTTGTGAACCATATTATGAAGAAGCACTTGCACCAGTTGAAATGTCATTTGGTACACATGAAGATCAAATTGATGAAAAATATGTAGAAAGTCTTCAAGATAATAAACATTATATTGCATTAAATAGATTATGTATAGAAACAGCTGCACATTCATATACACCTGGATATAAAAATTATATCGGATTATTAATTAGACACGGTGAAAATATTACAATTGGTGAAACTATGAGTACATATAAAACTGTTGATGGTAAAAAAGTTAGAACATGGTCACCATCAGTATATTATGTATATCATCCTACAAATGATACAATGGCATCAACATATGAATTAAAAGAAAAAAATTATAAATATCAAGATAATACACGTTTATTTACAAAAGAAATTATTGATGGTCGTGATGAATTAGGTCTAACATTCTTTTTAGGTAATGGTGATATATTTTGGATTGGTTCACTTCTAGATATTGATGAAGCTAGAGATATTTATGAAAACAAATTTAATGATAAAATTAATGCTACACTAGTTCAAATTGTTGGTGGATATTTATCAGGTATATTTCATATATTAGATCTTAATAAGAAAAAACAATACAATGGTGTTATGGTTCCAGAAGATTTACCATATAAACAAATGTATGACAGAATGAAACCATTTTATGGTGAATTTGTTTTTACAAAAGTAGAAGATTGGGATTATAATATGAAAACACGTAGCATCACTTTCCGTGATTATAAAGAACAGGCTGTAAATAAGAGTCCTGAATGGAAATTAAAAGATTTCTTAATCAATCCTGAATCTATTGGTTTTGAAGTACCTAAAACTGTCGTTAAACGTAAACAAAAAGAAGATAAATTAGATCATACTATACGTAATTTAGGTAATTTCCAACATGGTAAAGGTGTAGATGAAGCAAAATATATACAATATACATTTAATTTAAATACAACTAGAAAATTAGAAAAATTAATTAAAAATAGGAAATAATTTATATTTTAGTAATATATCTAATATCACATAATAAATAATGTAATCCAGTTAACAAACCTATATTTACTAATATGGAAATAATATTTTGTTTATTAAGTAATACTTTTCCAACAAATAAACTAAAGAATAAATATATCATTGCCATAGTAAATACACCATATGTTATTGATGATTGTATATTTGCACATGTTGTATAACAATAATTAAAATAATCCATAGATGTTGCTATTACAAAGAATACAACAAATAAAAATAATAATTTTGTCATATCTAATACTTGTAATTCTGGTATTAAATAATATCCTAATGCAAATATAACAATCGATGATAGAAAACCAACATTTATTGAACGATTCATATTACAACTCATTGTATATTATTTGTTTAGAAAGAAATAAAAACTATTTTAATAAAATAGTTTTTATCTATAGTTCTATTGATATAATTTTATTGATATAGGAATTAGTATAAATATTCCAACAAAACTTATTAAAGAAACAATATTCATTAAGTTATATATAGTATTAAAATTATTTATTTTTATTAGATCTAGACAACTTGGTGATATATTAAATTGTAATATAAATTGAACTATATTTATAATAACAAAGGCCCAAATTGATAATATAAAAATAGTATTAACCATAACATGATAAATATATATTGGCATATCTACTTCAATGTTATTATTTATTAATAATTGACGTTCATCAATAATTCTAGTTTTAATAGGTATTTTTTTAATAAAATAAAATCCTATTGTTATAATACTTGTTATCAACATAGCAAATGTATTGTTAAATAATGCTCCATTATTATGTCTATTTAATTCTGTTATATAATCATTACTACAATTTGTTAAAAAGTTATTTGAATTTATTATATTTGTTATTTCTCTCTCTTTATTTATTATAAATGTCGAACATACTAATTGATTTATAATGATTGAACCATATAATATTGTTGTCATTAAATATAAACCATTGATTTTAACCATATATATTATATATAATATATTCACTTAAATCTTATTTATATGATTCAACTCCAAATAACTTTTAGTACTTTTCTAATTTTCTAATTTGTTTTTTAATATCATGTTTCATTTTTCTTTCTTCTGATGTTAAAGTATTTTTTTGTTTTATTTCTCTATATTTTTTATATAATTTTTTGAGTTTATATGAACTATCGGAATCACTTAGATCACTTGAATTATTATATGTATTATAATTATTAAATGGTACCATAATCTGTGGTATATATGGATTAAACATATTATTAAATGAATTAGTAAAAGTATTTGGTAATAATGGCAATAATGTTGAAGTTGGTGGTGTTACAACTGCAGGTGGTATTGCTGCAGGTCTTGTTGGAGGTGGAGGTATTACCCTAGCAACAGGTGTTGGTGTTTTTGTTTCCCAAAATGGAATAACAGTTAATGTTTCACCATGTGCTTTATATAAATAAATAAGTAATACAAGATATATTTTTAATTTATTTAATTTATCTTTTGGTAAATCATTTATATTATAGGTATTAATATCATTCATAATATCATTTATAGAATATTCAGAATATTCAGTTTGTTTATTTTGTAATTTTTTAATAAGATCTTCTAAATTAAATAATACTTCGTCGATTGGTAAATCTTCATCTTCTAAAGTACCACTTGTAGAAATTGTGGGTACAGATGATACTATTGAAGATTTTCTAGATAGGGATTCCGATGGTGCTATTGATGGGACCCATGATGCTACTGATGATGCTCTAGATGGCACAGTTGATGCTACTGATGATACTCTAGATGGTGCTATTGATGGGACCCATGATGCTACTGATGATGCTCTAGATGGCACAGTTGATGCTACTGATGGTACTCTAGATGGTACTCTAGATGGTGTTTCTGGTGTAAAAAGATCAAAACCAGGAGAAGAATAATTTAAGTCGCTTAATAACATTTTATTACTATTAATATCATCTAAAAGTCTAAAAATGTAAAATATTGAAGTTGTTATATATTGAAGTACTGTATCATTAATTTTAAATATTGAATTATCAATATATGGTATATCTTTATCATTTATTCTAATAGATTTAAGTTTATTACCTGAATAAATAATATTTGTAACTGGTATATTATTTTTTCTCTTTCCTATAGTTTTAATTATATCTTTTTGAGCAGTATCTATATATCCTTTTGCTGTTTCTGGTTTATTTAGTTCTACTTGTTCAATTAATGTAGTGAAACCTAAATTTTTTATTCTTTGACCAGTTGGTATACCCCATGCCTTTAAATTTTGTTTGTATGGTCTTACTATCGCATTACCGCCACCAACATTAGTATTTTCATAATCTTCAATAGAATCATTAAAAATAAATAAATAATTATTATATTTAGGATCCTTTATTAAATTATCAAATTTAGAGCTATCATCATCTTTATTGAAAAAATTTGAATATAAATTATATTGTATACCATTTTCTCCATTATATGAATCAACTAAACGTAAATTTTCATTTACTATATCCATCTATATTAATACTATAGAAGATAAAACATATTTTTTATATTTTTTTTTCTTTCTTAAAAAATTGAACATTATAAATATCTTAATATTTTTAATCTTATATTTTTTCTTTCTTAAAGAAAAAATTGAATATTATAAATATCTTAAATATAACATAATAAACTATAATATCAATTAATAAAAATGATGAACATTATGTTCAATTTTGCTATATCAATGCTTTTTGGTTCGTGTCTATCTATTATATGGTCATTACCATTAGTAGTATTGTGTTTTACAAATTATAGATTATACAAGATTACAAATAAGAAATATATACCTATGGTTTTTTCTCGTATTTCAAAAAACAGTACTTATTCAGAAGATAATACGCAACGTGGATGGATTTGGGGAAAATGGTATACTGGATATATTCATGAAGATGCAACTAATAAAGGAGCAGAAAAAAACCTATCTATCTATATTTTATGTAAGACTAGTTTTTACAACAATTTAATTGATCAAACATCTAAATTATTTAACGATGAATCTAAATATGTAGATGAAGAAAATACGAATACAAATAAAATAAAGTTCTACGAAAGAAGTGGTAATTATTGTTGGTTACATTATAATTCACGTGATCTCAGTGTAGATACTTTTATTGCAAGACCAAAACAACAAAATATTATTGATTCTATAATAGATGATTTTAAAAAAACAAACAAAGTAGTTGCTATTATTAGTGGTAATCCTGGATCTGGAAAATCAATGATACCTATATTAATTGCTAAACAAACAAAAGGTATACTTTGTGATTCTTATAATCCGACTGATCCAGGTGATGATATCAGTCTAATTTATAATACAGTTATGCCAACTAATACTAAACCACTTGTATTGGTCATTGAAGAATTTGATATTCTTATCCATCGTATTCATAATAATTTGATAACTCCTCATAAGAATATTCCTATACAAGTAAAAGATAAAACATCATGGAATACTCTATTTGATCGAATTGATCGTGGTCTTTTTCCGAATATATATTTTATTCTTACTACAAACATTGATCCCAAAATTATAGATAATTTAGATTCATCTTATTTGAGATCTGGTAGAATAACACATCGTTTTGTTATTTAAAAAATTGATTTTAAAAAATTGATTTTAAAAAATTGATTTTAAAAAATTGATTTTATAATTATTTGACATATATTTTTTTATATTATACAAAACATGAAAATTAATATCCCATCTTCTATAATAGATCCAACATATCGATATACTCGTGATAAAATAGAAGTACAAATACAAAATTCTAATGGAGGAATGACTAAATTATTAAATGTTGATATTATATCAAAACAATTAAACATTGAAAGCGATGAATTATTATCCCATTTACAAAAAAGTGCAAAAACAACCGTTATTAAAAAAAATGGTCATTTTCTTAGAAAAATTGAAAGTGTTGAAAATATAGAAATAATGATAGAAGATTATATTAAAAAATATGTTATTTGTCCAAGATGTAGTAATCCAGAGTTTACAATAGAAGTAAATAAAAAATTAACTTCACGAACTTGTAAAGCTTGTGGATATAAGAGAACTGATATTTAATTATTTAATTCTTTATTTACTAGTTGTTTTCTTTGTTCTATTATTTTTTCTAATTCATAACTTACATATTCTTTATTATCACTATTAGTTAATGATTCTAATTTACATATTAAATTATTATAACTACTATGATAGTTATTTTTATATTTTAATGAAAACATATATTTTATTGTTTTTATATTTATTATCTCTACATTTATTTTATTTATTAAGTTATGCATATATATTGTTAATTTAATATATTGATAATTGATTAAATCGTATAAGTATATCTTAAAAAATTGAAATTTAAAATATATAAAACTATTTAATAAAACTATTTAATTAAACTATTTAATTAATCATCTATATTATTATAAATATATGAGCGTTACTAATACTATTATCCGTCTTACTGATATGATGATCTCTAAGCGTAAAGCACATACTATCGCTACTGGTTTTAAATCATTAACAAATTCTGACCATATGTGTGCAATTTTGAAAGATGGTGTTCCAATTTCATATGGTTCTAATGTTTACAATGTAACTGGAGTTTGTACAGAACATGCTGAGGCACAAGCACTTAGACGACTTATGGAACGTCTTGGTAGAACTACAAAAAAGTTAACAATTGATTTAATTGTTATTCGTACAAATAGAAGTAATTCAAAGCCTTGTAATAGATGTATTAATATGATGAGTAATTTAACATCACGATTTAATTTTAAAAATATCTATTATACTCATCAAGATGGTGAACATGGTATTAAGTCAATTAAGTTTTCAAAGCTAATAAATGAGGAACGTCATTATTGTTCATATGATCGTAATTGTAAGGATATAAGATTAATGACAAATAATAACTATTCAACATTTGATAGAAATAGAACACCATCTCCTACTCCATCAACATCATCATCCGATGAATCATCAGATGACGAGTGTAGGAGGCAGAATACGAGGCAGAATACGAGGCAGAATACGAGGCCTAATTATAAGAAAAAGCTATAAAAAAAAGAAACTATTTTATTTAATAATTTTTATTTATTTTATTACTGTTATTTATTTAATTATTGTAATTCAAATATTAAAGACATATAATAACTACTTACTCTTACTTGTATTGGATTCATTTTATTTCTAACTGATATATTAAAATCAGCGAAATTTTTTCTTTCTAATAATTTAAAATTATTATTTTCTAATTTATTTATTAATTTCTCTATATCTATAATTGGTTCAATAGATCCACTAGATACACCATATGCACCTTTAAAATATACAATGATATTATTGTTTGTTTCGGGTATAGATTCTTTTACTTCATATAATGGTATTATTGCAAATATTGGTTCTTGTTTATTTCTTACTTCGACTTGTCTAAATCTTTTAAAATCATTATGAATCTTATTACCATCCATACATGTTATTATTATTTTACATTTAGGTTTCATTACTTTTTTAATATTATCTAACACAACATCTATACTATTCATCATATAATGTAATGTAAATTGAAATGTTATTACATCATATTTATTTTTCAATACTATATCATATTTTTTATTCTGTGTCCAATCTTCATCTCCTACACCATGTACTATATTTAATGTTCCTTTAAATTTATGTTCTTTTAATTTCTCTTCTCCTAATTTAATAGAATCTAAAGATGGTTCTATACCGATAACATTTTTGATATTACATTCTTCCCACATCTTCATATCAGTTAATTTTCCTGTACCAATATCTAATAAATTATCTACATTATATGCATATCTTTTTAATATTGCTTGTTTTATAGTGACATGAAAATATTTTATTATACTTGTATCTATATCTTTTGTCATTACCCCTTTATATATTTCATATCCTTCTTCATTACAGTGTTTTACAAGTTTTTTTAATTCATCAATAGAATAATCTCTGTTATAATATTCCTTTAATGCTTTTTTTAATGAATTATAATATATTTCAAGATATTTACCATAGAATACTACTATTTTACCTTGTCTTATTGTCATATTTGGTAAACAAATCTTATTTCTTATATCAATCTTATTTATATCATATAACATAATTAAATCAGCCATTGAAGATACGGATGCTCTTTGTAAAAATCTATATATTGTTAAATTAACACCAAAAAATTTCATACCAGCAAAATGAAAATGAAAAACTGGATTTACACCAACATCATATATATCCTTTGCACCATCTAATGCAGGTAATTGATATGTAAACCATTGTCTCTTATATTTTAATGGTTCTTCTATTATTATTTGATCTACTCTAGATATTTTTTTTAATTTTTTATCATCGTCGTCATCTAAAAACATCATTGACTGATTGGATTGATTAGATTGATTAGATTGATTAGATTGATTAGATTGATTAGATTTTTTATATTCTTCAAAAACAGTATAATAATCACCTTCGCGATCAATAACATTTGGGTCTACTTCAGGTAATCTTGTTTTTAGTTCATATATAAATTTCTTAACTTGTTCTGAATTATCTTGTGTTTTAAATATAATTGCATCAACATCACGTGTATATGTTGTTCCAAGTGATTCTAATACAGAGCCACTATGAACTAAATATAAATCACGATCTTCAAAACGTAAACTATGTATATAATTATTGTAATCTTGTAATAACTCAAATACTTTTCTAGCTTCTTCATTATTTAAAAATTCTTTTATTTTATCAAAACGCTGATATCTTAATATTTTAATTGATTCTATACCTAACAAAAATGATAAAGAATCATAATAATTTGTTAATATATGATAATCTTGTAATTTGATATTTTCTTTTTTATTAATAATATTAAAGTATACTGTATCTGATAATTTTAATTCTTTTTCTATTTTAGAAATATCAATATTTCTTATTTGTAATATATTTGACTTATGTTCTTCCATTAAACTTATTGTAATAAGAAAATTATTTAGTTCTTCTTTTGTTTTTAATTCAATTTTACGATATGTACAATTCTTATATTTATGTTTTGATAATACAAATTCATAATCATCAATATTATTTAAACAATATAATCTTAATAATTCTAACATAAATGATTTATTTAGTACTTTATGTATATGTTTATCTTCCTTTGCATTTAATTCTTTTAATTCTGTAATACTATCTTTATAAAATGTAAACTTTGGATCTATTTTATAATTGTTTATAAAATTTATTAACTCTTCTAATTTGATCATATAATAATAAAGTATATATTAATTTAGTAAAGATTTATAATTATTAAATACATAATTTGCTATTTTTTTAACTTTCTCTCTATTATTTTTTGACTCATCTTCTTCTGTTGTTTTAATTCCTTTTAATACTATCATACCATCTTTATTTAATTTATTATTCTTACAATTTAGATTATCTGGCACTGGTATCTTTTTAGAACTATCATCATCTAAACAAAATTCATTATGATCAAATAAACTATCATCGCATAAATGTGTATCTTTATCTATTATATTATCAGATACAGCTAATTGTATACTTTGTTGTTTAAGTAATTGATTTTTAACAGAATTATTATCCAATTGTTCTATTTTATCAAATAATTTATTTAATATATTATAATCATTAATATTATTCCCTTTAATTGTATCTACTATATCAGTTTCTTTTATAACACGGGTAATAAAATATAAAATATAGAATATCATTCTATATAACTTAATATGTTTTAATAATATATATGTTATATCTTTTGATTCAGGTGGAATTATATAACTACCAGTCTTTTTCAAATCAGAATATTTTATAACATTTTTTGCAAATTCTTCTTTTGAACGTACACATCCTTGAATAGTACCAGGTGGTTGTATACATTTGTTAAATTCTGCAACTAATCTATCAAGTGTTGATGTTGTATAATTTTCTTTATTAAATGTTGTTAAATATTCACCAATTTCATCTAATCCTTTATCCTTATTTGTTAATACTATAAATGTTGTATACATTGTCCAGGATGCACAAAATCCACTATTGCCCTGTAATGGTGATAATTTCTTCAAATCTAATGTTAAACTGTCAAAATCAGATATATTTGCTTTTTCTATTTCTACTGCTTCTTTACTTTCATCAGTTTGAAGTCCAAAATGTGAACTTATTACATAATCTTGATAATAACTATTTTCTAAATTTTTAAAAATATCACGTATAGCCTTTCTCACACTATTTCTACAATATACATTTGTATGTCTATGAGGTTCTGTACGTAAACATAAATATGTATCTTTTGTACCTTTTTTAAATTTAAATATCAATACATTATTTGCATGTCCTTCGAAAATAGTATTCATATTTTTTTCAGTAGTATCAAAGAAATTTAAACTTATACCTATTTGATCACAATTATTATTATTTAAGTTATCCTTTATGATAGATATAAGTTTTTTATTAGTATTTTCTAATGCAGTTACAATTATTTTTTCTGGTGTATTAGAAAAATTTATATTATCTTCATATGATAACATTGCAAATATATCTTGATATTTCTTTAGTCTAATTAAGATATCAGATTGTTTACGTAAAAGTTCATTATATTTATCATATTCGGTGATATATTTTTTCTTCTCTTCATTTAATTTAATAATATATTCATTAATTTTAGTATTTTCACTTCTATATATTTTATTTAAATCTTCATATTTCTTTTGTTCTTCATCTAGTTTATTTTTTTCTTCATCGAATTTTCTCTTTTCTCTTTCATAATTATTTATTTCTTTGTTTAATTTTATAACTTGATCATTAAATGTTTTTACCTGTTCATTCACTTTATTTCTTTGTTTTTCAAGAATATCACCTTGTTCTTTTAATTTTCTAACCGCATCATTATATATATTTACTTGTTTTTCTTGTATTTTTCCTTGCTCTTCTGTTATTTTTTTTTGTTTTTCGAGTTGTTCTTCAGTTTCATATCTCTCTTTACATAATCTTAAATATTCTACAGCATCATTATTTTTAAATTTTATTATTAATAATTCCTTATTATATTTACCTAACGTGGGTTTATCACGTGATACAAATATAGGTATTCTGATTCTACTATTATTAGTACTATACAAACTATTTTTTAATTCAAGTTCTGATAATTTAGGATTTACTAGATATTTATAAAATAAATGATAATAGTTTTGTATACTACCTCTTACTAGATCTACTGTTTGTTTTGATAAACGATTGTTAAATATAAAATCATTTGTTTTATCAGTTGTATTTGGTATAACACAATCAAGATCAAAGAATCTTTCTAATTTACATACAGGATAAGTACCACCTATAGTATTTTTTAATTGACTATATTTTAATTTATATTTCAAATATTTTTGATAATAATCCATTTAATATAAAATAAATAAATAAAAATAAATAAAAGTTATTAAAAATATTATGTTCTCCATATATACGAATATATAGAATTAATTATACCACTATTAGTTGGTTGTTCAATAATAGGAGTATCTTTATTTGTAGTTTGAGCATAAAATAAATCCTTTTCTAAATTATTTATTTTTACTTGTAATCTTTCTTTTTCTAATGTTAAATCATTTATTACTTGTTTCTGTACAATAATAGTATTTCTTAAATCATCAATTGTATATTGTAATGTTACTATTACATCACGTTCTATATCGTTATCACCCATTTATATAATATAACATTATGTTTTATATCTTAAATATTTTAACTATAAAATTACTAATATTATATTAATCTGTAATATACAAATGCCCGAAGGACCAGAAATAAAATATATTTCGGAAGTATGTAAAACGTTTTTGATAGGATATAATTTAAAAAATATTAAATCTAATTCAAAATCTGTTGTAAAAGTACCTAAAATCTCTAAAGTAAAAAATGTTTTGTCAAAAGGTAAATTACTTATTCTAGTATGTGAAGATTATTATTTTCATATACATTTTGGTTTAACTGGTTGGTTAGTTTTTGATGAAATACCATCATATCCAAAATATGAAATAACATTTGAAAAAAATAATAAAGAAATAGTAGCTTATCTTGATGATGCACGCAAATTTTCTAAATTAAAAATTTTAAATGAAGAAAAACATAATAAAGAAATAAATAAATTAGGTATTGATATTTTAACTCCTGATTTTACCTTAAAGTTTTTTAAAGAATGTATAGAGGAAACAAATAAAAAAATAGTTGCATTTTTATTAGATCAAAATAAATTTTGTGGTATTGGAAATTATATTAAAAATGAAAGTATGTATATTTCTAAAATAGATCCTTATAGAACATGTAATGATCTTGATGCTAATGAAATTAAATCTTTATATGATGCTATTTTATTTGTTGCTTATTCAAATACATTAGATTTAATACAAAATGATAAAGAACTTAATGTTGATAAAAATTTTATTAAAATATTAAAATCTGTTAAACCAGAAGTTCCATATAATTACAAAGTATATCAACAAGATAAAGATCCAAAAGGTCATAAAGTTATACATGTGGAAATTTCAGGTAGAAAAACTTTCTATGTTAAAGAAATACAGAAATAAAAATTGAATATTTAAATATTCTATTTATATTATTCTATTTATAATATTATTACAAAATGGATAATATTATTCATCATTTTTATACATCAATCGACGATCATAATGATGATCCAATTATGCTATATATTGGTATAGGTACATTTGCAGGATTAATGAGTATTGATGAAAATGGTAATAATTATTTAGAAAATAAAAACTATCATCAATTCCCTCCATCATTACAACATATCTATAAAACAAATCCAGATGTACATATTTATATTATTCTAATTGATCCATCACAAGAAGATCCCATATATATGTCAACTGATATTAATCTATCTAATACACTTCATTTAGATGATTGGGTACATACAAATTTTGATAATGTTGAAATATATCAAAATAACCGTATTACTGTATATCCATTTAGACATGCAATAAGAACACATGGTAATTACTATGATATTGAACATTTTGATATTACTGAAAGTTTAGATATAATGATTAATATATGTATTGAAAGACAGATTACTATGTTTTATCATGATTTTAGTGGAATTGGTACACAAGTAAACCTATACTCTTATTTTTCTGATAAAATTAAAAACAATGGTGAACACATTGTTTTTGGTTTTGGTGCTGGATTTCTTAATGAATGTTATATTGATTTAACTAGTGAAGGATGTCAATTGGCTAATAAAAAAGCATATACAACAAGAACATTGATAAAGATTTTTGATATTCGCGACGTTATCAATAAATATCAACGATTTAGAAAAGATATTCAATTAAAATATTTTATATCTAGTATTATTGAAATATATGGTGATCAATATGTACCTATAATTTTATCTCAAATCGAGAACATGAAATATAAAATTATACAAGATTTTAAAGATGGAATTATTTGTTTGTTACGTGCATTTTATACATATAATAAACAAATTATTGAAAAAACTGATGAAATTGATAACGATTCATCTATAATTAATCGTTTTATATCATATATTCCATTTGAATATAAACACGATGTATACAATCTTGTAGAAACAAAGGATATTAATATGTTTGAAAAATTTAAAATTATTATAGCAAATATCTATAGAAGTTATTTTTCGTTGTTATTAGAAAATACAATATATAATCGTTATACTTCTGAAGAGATTATTAATTTCATTACCAGTAATAAAGATAAATATAATTGGTATACTGAATTTAATAAAATATTTATTTAATAAAATATAATACTATTATATATAATTAATGGAAACTTTTACAAAATTAAAAACATTTGTAAATGATAATTGTATGCCTTTTCAAAAGGATGTAGCGTGTTCTATAAAATATAATAATGGTAAAATAGAAAATATTGCTAATTTTCTATCGAGTGTTATCCCATCATGTAGTGATATAGATATTACTTTAAAAGAAATACGAAATGGTAAAATATTAGGTAGAGGTGGATTTGGATATTCATATTTAACAGCTTTTAATGATCCATCTAGAAAAAAAATTATTAAGATTGCTATATGTAAAGATGATAAAAGTATAAATGAATTAAAAGAAGAAATACTTATACATACTAAAATAACAAATGCAAATCATAATAGTTTTGTTAAATTATATGGATATTTTATTAAAGATGAAAAAGATCAACAATATAAATACTATGATTATAAGAAACAATTCAAAGAACATACATGTTATATTTCAGAACCATCATCTTATTGTGAAATATATTTTATATTAGAAGCTGGTAAAATTGATTTATTAGACTTACTTAATACATTAATACATGGTAAAACAAATGATGTTTTTGCATTAGAACCAAAACCATATACTGCTGAACAATTAATTGAATTATTAAGCTTTTATAAAATTAGTAGTTATTTCATAGAAACTGAAAATAAAATATTTATACATAATGATATTAAAATGGAAAACATTGTTGCTAAAGATAATTTTGATTTAAAATTAATTGATTTTGGTTTATCTGAAATTACTGATAAGTTCTTTAGACAATTTAAAGAATTTAAAGGAACTCAATTTACTTTTGATTTACTATATGGTGATTGTGATATAAATAAATTAAAAGAAAAATATCCAGAAGTTAAAATTTTTAATTATAAAAGTCTTTTTCAAAAAAATAGGGGAAATTTTGAAAAAATTTTCCCATTATCACCATTCTATGATATGTTCTGTATGTGCATTGCAATTATACAATTTGTATTTTGTATTGAAATTAGTAAATATTTAGGTATTGATACAAATTTTATAGTAAAATTAAATAATATTAAAAAAGAATTAATACCAAAACACTTATTTACCGCTAGAATGAAGAAACTAATGTTTAATATACTTGAATTACTTGAATTTATTTACAACTTGCATCAAGAATATATTATGCAAATTTTATATTATATATTTACTATAAAAATTAGATTAGAAATAGATATTAAAACAGTTATTGTTCCACAAGTTCGTGGTTTATATGAACCAATTCCAAAATATATAGATACTGGTAATAAAATTGTTGATGATTATTTGTTCTTTGATAAAATAATTCATTACTATATTTTTAATAATATGAGTATAGATGAAATTGAAATGATTAAGGAACACTTTAACTAAATTTTCCTATATCTTGATTATTTATAAAATCTATTATACTATCATCATATCTTACTAAATATAATGATTCTAATTCTCTATAACCACCTTTATATAATACCATTAAATCGAAATTATCAACATTTACATCTTTACTATTTCCTGTAAACATTTCTTTATTTTTATCTGTTTTTTCCAATAGCATTATAGTTTTAGTTGTTAAATTTTTCATATAAAAATGTTTAATATTTTCTTCTGTTGCTAAATCTGTAATGTTTATTATTTTATGTTTATCAAATATAGTTTTATAATGTTCTAAACAAAAATTTATTTTATTGCTATTATTTTCTTGTCCATTAATATATAATTCATCTTGTTCTCTTTTTTTATTATCATCATTTTTTAAACAACATGCTTTATATTTTTTACCACTATCACATGGACATTTATCATTTCTTCCTGTTTTTGTCATATATTTATATATATAATTTATGTCTTAAATATAGAAAAAGTTATTTAGAGTAGATTATATTTTATGTTATAATTAAAAATTGAAAATATTATATTTAATCTATTATTTATATTTAATCTATTATTTATAATGACACTTTGGTATACATATATTAAAGAATATATTATTACAGTAAAATCTAATATAAATCATGATAATGAATTTAAGTCATATTATATAGATGATTATAATGTAATACAAATACAAGATATTAATTTAGAACAAATTGAAATTACTCGTTATAGTCTTTCAAAAATATATAATTTTTATGGCATTGATTATTGTTCTAGATGCAAACCACTATTTTGTAAAAAATCATTAGATGCTGTACATAACGAATTGATTGATTCAATTTATAAATTTAATAAACAACATGCATCATTAAAAAATATATCAAAATATATAAAAGTATACTATGATAATGGTAATTTAAATAAAGAATATTATATTACAAATGGTAAAATAGAAGGACCTAAAAAATCATATTTTCAAGATGGTAAAATAGACTCTATTTTTAATTATGTTGATGACAAAATAAATGGTGAATATATATGCTATTTTAATAATACAAATATTAATTCCAAAGGAATTATTATTAATAATGAAATAATTGAAAAACAACAATATGATTTTGATGACAAAATTGATTATGAACAATATTTTAAAAATGGACATTTGATATATGAAAAAAAGTATTTCAATGGTAAAATATTTTATGAATGCGAATATACATATGATAAAGAACGAGGAATTTCATATGAAGATGGTAAATGTATAACTTATCATGATAATGGTAATATTAGAACTATTAGTTTAAAAAAAAATAATGTTTTTATAGGGGAAATAAAAGAATTTGATGAAAATAATAATCTTATAAAAACATATACGAAACCTTAAAATAAATAAGGTTATTTTATTGATATCATTTTCTTTATTTTATTTAATAAAGTTTTTTTAGGTACTTTTTTATTGATTTCAATACTGCCTGTATCACTATCACTATCACTATCACTATCTTTATCACTTAATTCAGAATGTTTATTATATTTTATTTTCGAAAAATCTCTATTATCTTTATTCATTTATTATAAATCTATATAATTATTTTTAGGATGTATTTTATTTTTTCTTATACAACATAATGATACATTTATTTTTATTTTTATAAAAAGAGATAAACTATTATAGTATAAATTTAATATTTTTATAAAATAATCTGGTAATAACATATTATGATCTTTAATATAATGTAATGTCATAGACGTCCATATACATCCTAAATATTCATATTCTGTTTCAGTCATTAATTTTTTACATACATTGCATTTTAAGAAATTTGCATAACTTTTCTGTTTAATTCTATTAGTTTTTTGTAATCTTTTCAATAATTTATAATAATATGGTCCATCATATATATATTGATCATATTCTAAATCATCATCAACTATTAGTCTCGAAAATATATCATTCATATATAATTAATATATAAAAAAAATTGAAATATCTAATATACAAGATACATATATAATTATATATTAATTATATCCTCTCAAAATGAGCATTCCTCAGTCTTTTATCTGCCCCATTACCCATGATATCATGGGTGAGCCGGTCATTGCCCCTGATGGTTATACATATGATAAGGATGCTATTATCACATGGTTGAGTAACCATAACACATCACCTATTACAAAGCAATATATGACAGTTTCTCAATTGGTGCCAAATAGGGCCCTTAAGGATTCTATTGATGAATATAAGAAGCAATCTCTTGTACCTACAGACTTTATACAAACAGTGGAACAGACATCTGCAGTACCTATAAGTTCACGTGATCCAGTTCGTATTGTAGCATTGATTGATATTTCTGGTTCTATGAATAGTATTTGTGATCTGAAGTCTGCAGAGGCTGTTGGATTTACACGTCTTGATCTTGTAAAGCAGGTAATCAAGACAATCATTTATTCTTTGTCACCAAATGATGAAATTGGACTTGTTACTTTTAACAATAAGGCAAATGTTATATTGAAACTTACAAATGTTACAAAGAAGAATATCCAAAGTGTTATTTCACAAGTTGAATCTTTGAGAGCTAATGGAGGTACAAATATTTGGGATAGTCTTCGTGTTGCATGCAATCTAGTAAGTGAGTATAGTCAGAATAATACTACAAATCTACTGCTATTTACAGATGGTGAATCTAATGTTGATCCACCAAATGGAATTGTGAATACTTTGAATACTTTTCTAGAATCAAAGCCACAGCTTAATCTAGCAATCAATACATATGGTTTTAGTAAGGATATTAATTCAGGTCTTCTATATGAAATCTCAACTATCAAGAATGGTGTTTTTGGATTTATTCCAGATGCATCTATGATTGGAACAGTATTTGTCAATTCGCTTGCTTACATTATGACAAAGAATAAGTTTGTTGTTGGTGATGATGATCGTGATTTTATCACACAAATTCGTACAACTCTATCAAATGTATTTACAGATAGAGAGAGATGTCAAAATATTATTGATACTTTTTGTTCAACTATCACATCATCAAATGCATTTCATCAAAGTGTAAAGAGTGATTTTACAAAGACATCTGACCCATCAAGTGGTCAAGTTGCAAAGGCTGTCGAACAAGCTTATTTTAATGCATGGGGTAAACATTATCTTCGTAGTGTTCTTAGTGCGTACAACAATTGTTTCTGTTTGAATTTTAAGGATAAGGGTGTCCAATACTTCAAGACACCTGAATTTGAAACTCATCAGAAGCATATTGAAAACATTTTCATCAATATGGATCCACCTACACCTACCGGTTTAACGGTACCATCTGTTGCACTACATTCATCACCTGTACTAACTGCATCTGCAGCAGTACACTCTTCACCTGTATTAACTGCATCTGCAGCACTACGTTCTTCACCATCACCAATGACATCACGAACATTCAGCAATACATATTACAATACAAGCGGTGGTTGTATTGCATCTGGATCTACTGTCAGTGTACAAACAAATGATGGTATTCGTTCTTGTTGTGTTGATGATATTCAACCTGGAATGTCTGTACTTACACGACAAGGCGTTGATGTTGTAAAGCAAGTAATTAAGCTAAAGTTTACAGGTATGCTTTCTTGTTATGGTTCACAACGTCTAACCTGTTATCATCCTGTTTTCATGACGAACAGATGGCAATTCCCACAAAATATTCAAATGTTCAACACAAATCATTATAGCAATATCTATGTATATGATTTTATTCTTGAAAAGCATGATAGTGTTGACATGGGCGATTTCTATGCTATCACACTTCGTCATAACATCAAGAATGATCGTGTCGCATCACATGATTACTTTGGAACAAATGCAATTGTTCGTGATTTTATGAGACATCCTGATTGGAATACTGGCTATATTACTGTTGATGAATATCGCTGGATTCGTGATATTTCAACAAATCGTATTTGTGGTATTATTTTCTAATTTTATTTATAAATTATATATTAATTTTATATATAGAATGGCTACACATATTTGGAATTTTCTTAGTGCATCAAGACTCAATGATTATTTTAATAAGTTAGATGCTAGCAAAAATTTAACGAAGGAATCGCAAGAAAATATAAACAGTATGATTAATTTTGTTAATTCATCAATACAACATAGGTTAAATAGTGGATTTAATAATAACTTTGAAATTAAATTATCTAGAATCAATATAAGAGATTCGGGATTATACTTTGAATTTAATTTAACTTGTAATGGTGTAACATATCCATTACATATTACATTTCATAGAGAAGATCTTGGTAACGAAATGCATTTACGATTTGATGCTCATACTTCAAGTTTATTATTATATATTACCTTATCACATAATATTGATATAGAAGATGGTGTTTATAGAGAAAAACTAGATATTTTTTCACTAAATGAAAGATTAGAGCCAGATTATAATCCATATTTATCTGATATGATAAGAGGTATACAAAATAATGTTAGATACAATGAAACAATTTTATTTATTGACAATCTAATAGCAATAAATTTTTTTAACCCAGTAAATATCAATTTTAATATTGAATTAAAATATATTATAGATAATTGTTTATTACCAGTTATGTCTGATTGTTTAACTGGATTATATAAAATTGCAAAAAAAACTATAGATATTGATAAAGCACTTGGTGATGAATTAATGACACCTGGGATCAAGTTTAATGCTAGTTATAAACAAAAATATCTTAAATATAAACAAAAATATTTAAAATTAAAAAATGAATATTTTATACTTAATAATAATTAATTAATAATAAACTAAGTATAAATAGATTAAGTATAAATAATGTCACAAATTATCACAAAAAGAGTTACCAATAGTAAAGAGAAATGTATTGCCCCAGATGGTTATATACCGGTACCAGTAGTATCATGGCATAAAAAAGATTCAGAATATTATAGTTTAAGTCCATTTTATCTAAGAACAGATGGTAATGAAGAACAAGTTAATAATGGAAACGTAATATTTGAAAATTTTTGGCAAGGATCTAAAGTTTATCCGGAAGTAAATAAAATAGATCATTATACTAATTCTACATTACGGGGGAATCCAAAATATTTATTATGGAAATATGATAGAAATGAAAAACATATTAATAATAATAATATCACACCAGAATATTTTATATGGAGGAAATCATTATTTGAATGTGATAATGCTATTCGTTATCCTCTAGGATTTAATAATAGAAAAACAGTTAAATTTAGTCTATTAAATAAAAAAGATGGTACGAGTGAAAAACTTGATTATTTATCAAGTCGAAAAAGAATTTATTGTAAAGAATATAAACGATTAGTAAGAAAAACAGATCAATATAAAAAAATATTAAATTTATTATTACAAAATAATAAAATATGTATATTCGATATTGACGTACCTGATAAAAATAAAAAGGGATTATATGGCGAGTATTCAAATAATAATATTTTTGAGGTTACATATGAAAAACTAGAAAAATTATTAAATGACCCATCTGAACCATTTGGTCATGGTCTAGCTTTGGCTATGGCATTATTAGAAGACATAAATATTAAAAAATTAGAATTATTACAAAAGGAAATAAATAATTTAGATAAATTATTATGTGATAAACATAAAGAATATATTGATTTATGTAATAAAATTTTTTATAATTAATTAATTTTTTATGATTAATTAATTTTTTATGATTAATTTTAACCATAAATTAATTTTAACTATTATGCAACAACAACAATCTATTGCTTACGGTACATATCGATTAAATGGTAATGAATGTTATAACCAAGTATTAAATGCTATCAAAATAGGTTATAGGATTATAGATACTGCATCTTTATATAAAAATCATAAATATGTTGGTGATGCTATAAATAAATCTATTGAGTTAAATATAATAAAAAGAGAGGATATTTTTATTATATCAAAAATACATAACAAAGATCAAAGAACAAATAATGTATATAATGCATGTAAAATAATAAACGAAGAATTAAATTTGAAACCTGATTTGATATTACTACATACATGTGTTAAAAATAAAACAATTGAATCATGGAAACAACTGGAACATGCAATACAAGATAATTTAACTACATATATAGGTGTTAGTAATTTTGACATTGATAATTTACAAGTAATATTAAATAACTGTATTATAAAACCGTATCTTAATCAAATTGAAATATCTATATTTTATCAACGTTGTGAACTAGTTAATTTTTGTATTAATAATAATATTATTGTTCAAGGTCATTCTGTTTTTACAAATAAATCTAAAACAAGTGATATATATAACATATATAATTTAATGTTATTATGGTGTAAAAAAATAAATATTAGTGTTGTTATTGGTTCAACTAATTATAATCATATTTATAATAATCTAGAAATATTCAATAATAAAACTTTAACAGATGATGAATATAATAAAATAAAACAGTATGATGAACAATATATTATATACAAGAAATTTAATTGGTAATTTTTATTTTATTATTATTTTATTTTTTTTTTTGATAGTCCATAACAATAAAATTTTGAAATATTAATTTATTACTTTGCTATTAATTTATATATATATTAATAAATATTAATTTAATAAATAATGTCTATTATTAGAACTTATTATAAAGATGATTATAATAACAATATCAGTCTCTTGGAAGAATACTATGAATTTA
>Ga0164296_1000262_pt1 | contig 66720 bp, 76 predicted proteins | sample GEODES057metaG_FD_113533 | JGI IMG/M metagenome (GOLD analysis project Ga0164296, IMG submission 113533) | Dystrophic lake water microbial communities from Trout Bog Lake, Wisconsin, USA - GEODES057 metaG | ecosystem: Environmental > Aquatic > Freshwater > Lake | place: USA: Trout Bog Lake...
ATATTCTGGTGGTACATATAATGGAAATAATGGTTTTATTATGATTGATACTAATACAAAATTAACAAATGTTCAAAAGATTTATTCTACTAGTTATGCATTTGCTGCTCTACTTAATGATGGGTCTGTTTTTGTTTGGGGTGATCCTGATTTTGGTGGAAAATTACAAATATATGATGCCAATGCTTCTCCGACCACAATACAAATAACATCATTAATAGTTAAAAAAAATTATAAAAAATTTATAAATGCAACACTCGGTGCATTTTGTGAAATGGTAGAATATGATAATAATAATCAAGTACCTATATATAGAAATAGAAATAATACAAATATAAAAATAAATAGTTCACTTATAAAGAAAGCTATTCAAAATAATTATTCTATAATAATAAATTAAGTAAATAATAAATTAAGTAAATAATAAATTAAGTAAATAATAAATTAATTAGTCTTTTTCTTTTTTCTTAATATTAAAAATAATATTAATATAATAATTAATATACAACAACAAATACCAATAGATATACCTATTATCGCTCCAGTAGATAGACCTGAACTTGTTGTTTCTATTTGCTGTGATGAAGGCTCAACAACACTTTGTTGAACTAATTGATAACTTGTTGATGGTTGAGTTGATGGTTGTGTTGATGGTTGTGTTGATGGTTGTTCTTGTGGTTGTGTTGATGGTTGTTCTTGTGGTTGTGTTGATGGTTGAGTTGATGGTTGAGTTGATGGTTGAGTTGATGGTTGAGTTGATGGTTGTGTTGATGGTTGTGTTGATGGTTGTGTTGATGGTTGTGTTGATGGTTGTGTTGATGGTTGTGTTGATGGTTGTGTTGATGGTTGTAATACTGGATTATTAGTAACTGCATTTGCTACAGCTGCATTAACACTATTTGATATTGCTACAGATTGAGATGATGGTTTTATAGGAGGTGATAATAAAGTATATGAATTACAAAAGGGAGAATATGACTGCCATGATTCTACTTGTTGATTATCATGTGAATATAAATAATTAGAATTTTCACAATATAATTTTGTAAAATTACCACATTGTACAGAATTAGGTATCATACTAGGATCACATAAAGATTTATTTACATCAACTTGTTGTTTTTTATAATTGTTACCACAATTATCAAATGTAATTACACTAGTTGTAAAAGAATTTTTATCATTATCTGATGTTTGTCCACCACAACATGCCTTCTTAATAGTTGTTTTTTTTAAAATAGAATCATAGCTATCATTACCAACAATTGATTGTGATAGTTGATCATAACTGGGGAAATTATCTTTTGTTAAATTATTTCTTATCTCAGTGTAAACAAGAGAATCTTTTATATTATTCATATATTATTATAATACATATTTTATAATAATACAAATTTATAAAATTTCAACTTCATTATCAACATCGCATTCTGAATCAACAGAACACAATGATATACTATCATTATTATATTTTATATCATCTTCATTCAAATTATCATCATCACTATCACTATCAGTACTAATACTACAATCATCATCACTACATGATTCATCAGACGAATCATTTGATGAATTATATAAAGATATATTTGTAGATCGTTTACAATATAATTCTTTTTCTTTTATTGATTTTTCTATTTTTCGTATATCTTTTATTAATTCTAATTGTTTAGTTTTCTCTATTTCTATTTTCAAATTTAATTCTAGTTCTATTCTATCAAATACAACATCTCTTTTTTCTTTTTTATTAACTATAATTTTATCTAATATATCGTCCATATATTTTCAAGTTATTAATATATTATATTAATTATACTATAAAATAACTTATCAACAATATAAACTTAAAGATAAACAATAAAAACGCACATAGAATATTTTATTACTTACTATTGTATTACCATGAATAAAAAATGATTTATTTATTATCTGTTATTAATTTTATTATTTGCTATTAATTGTAATTATGTCTGTTATTAAAATCTATTATAACGATAGATTCTTCGGAGAATACTCCGAAGAATACTATGAATTAAATGGTAAAATAGAAGGGGTGTGGAAACGATATTATAAAAGTGGAGAATTGAATGAAATATGTAATTATATTAATGGTAAAAAAGAAGGGGAGTGGAAACGATATTATGAAAATGGACAATTAGCGGCGATAGGTAATTATGTTAATGATAAACAAGAAGGGGAATATAAAGAATATTATAAAAGAGGACAATTATGCATAGCATTAAATTATGTTAATGATAAAATTGATGGAGAATATAGGGTATACGACCTTGGACGCTTAATTAAAATATGTAATTATGTTGATGGGAAAATGATCGAGTAATTAAAAATATATAATTTTGTTTAATGATATAATGAGATTTAAAAATTGATTTATTTATTATCTGCTTTATTAAATCAATAAATATCAATACAGTTATCAACCTATGTCGGTTATTAGAACCTACTATGACGCAAACAATATACTTCTCTATGAAGAATACTATGAATTAAATGGTCGTAAGGAGGGGAAATATACAAGATATCGTATAAGTGGGCGAATATCGGACACATCTAATTATGTCAATGGTATATTAGAAGGAGAATGTATATCTTATGACACGCGTGGCCAATTAGAAACAATATGTAATTATATTAATGGAAAACTGAATGGTGAATTTAAAGAATATTTACACGGACAATTAAACAAAATTTGTACGTATGTGAATGGCAATATAGTGGAATATATAGTATATAGTTACGCTAATGGTAAAGTATTTAAAAATTATGAACAATACTATGAAAATGGAGAATTAAAACTAAATTGTGGCTATGTTGATGATAAGATACAAGGGGTGTATAGGAAATTCCATGAAAACGGACAATTAAAGATAACACGTTATTATAACAATGGTGAACAATGGTGAACATGTATAAAAAATGATTTATTTATTATCTGCTATATTAAACCAATTCATCATTAACTGTAATTATGTCTGTTATTAGAATCTATTATGATAATGGAACACTCAAGGAAGAATATTATGAATATTATGAATTAAATGGTCGTAGGGACGGTTGGAAATGATAACAGTACGTTATCATTTCCAAGCGTAAAAAATAAATTTTAATTAAAATTTATTTTTTTCGGGGGATATAAATCATATTGTGATAATGGAAATTTATGGTTAATATGTAATTATGTTAATGGTAAACTAGAATGTCCAGGATATTATAAAATGGAGAAATAATAAAAATTGATTAGTTTATTATTTGTTATATTACCAACTATTTTAATTAGTAACTATCTATTAAATTACTATTGATGTCTGTTATTAGAACTTATTATGATGGCGGAGAACTCAAAGAAGAATACTATGAATTAAATGGCAAGAAAGAAGGGGATTATAAATTATATTGGAAAAATGGTCAATTAAACTTAATCAGTAATTATGTCAATGGCGTGCAAGAAGGAGAGTGTAAAAAATATTGGAGAAATGGACAATTATACGGGGAAATGGACAATTATACGGGGAAATGGACAATTATACAAAATATATAATTATGTTAATGGAAAATATGATGGGAAATATATAAGATACTACGACGACGGGCAACTATAATGTATATGTAATTATGCGAATGATAGAGTAAATGGAGATATATGGTATACGACAATAGACGTTTAATTAAAATATATTACTACGTCAATTGTATTAAAGAAGGTGTAAAACATGTTGTGAAAACGGTCGAATAAATGTAAAAGAATACGTCAAGATATGTAAAAAATAATTTTTTTGCCTGAATTTTTATCAGATAATCCCCAAAGGGATAAGCTATAAAAAAATTGACCCAAAAACAAATTAACTATATAGATATAACATATATTAATATATTAAATAACCATGTCAAATACATACTTTATGTCAGATTCAGATATTGACGATGTCGGAAAACGGATTGTCAATGATTTTTATAACAACAAAGAAATATGTGAATTAAAAAATAATGGGCGGCCATTAACCAAGGCATTATCTATTTTAGTTGATCGGCAAATATCTGGATTATATTCAAATATTACTGGATATAAACCACTTCAATCTATTTTGATCAATGCCATCCGATTTTCAGTATTAGTTGAGAAAAATAAAGTAGCTGATGCAGAATTTAAAAAAATAAGAGAAGCTTCTGATAGAAGAAAAAATATGCTTCATGTTTTAGAACGTAAATTAGAAACTACACCAAGTGATAATAATATTCTTAAAGAAATAGAAAAGGTTAAAGATGAAATTAAATTACTCGATGATCAATTAAGTATAATTGCAACAGATAATACAGATACTCCTGTTATAAAAACACATCTTCTTGATCTTGCGAGAAAAAGTTATAATATGTTACTACGAAGCGATAAAACATCAGAAAAACTATATATTGCTGTATGTAAATATTTGAATGTCAAGATCGACAATGATCATTTTGGTTATAATGTATATAATCAACAACAATCTTATACACCACAATATTCCGAAAATCGTTATAATCGTATGCCTCAAAATATGGAACCAAAAAAAGATGTTTATGTTCCACCTATGCTACAACACAATTATAATCAACGACGTCGTTTTAACAATAATTATTAAAATAAAGTATAATATTATATGTCATCTTTGTTTATATTTACACGAGATTTAAGATTAGAAGATAATACAGGATTGATAAGAGCCTTAAAAAATAGTGATAAAGTATTACCAGTCTTTATTTTTGATGCAAATCAAATAAGTGATAGTAATACATATAAATCAAATAATTGTGTTCAATTTATGATTGAATGTTTAGATGAATTAGATAAAACACTAAAAAAATATAATTCTAGATTATTTTATTTTTATAGTACTGATTATGAGAAAACAGTAAAAAATATAATAAATAATAGTGATAAATATGAAATAAAATCAATTTATATAACAATGGACTATACTCCATTTGCTAAAAAACGAGAAAAAATATTAGAAAAAATAGCTAAAAATGAAAACATTGATTTATTTATTGTAGAAGATCATATGTTAACTGGTCACGACAAAGTTACAAAAAATGATGGTTCATACTATGTTAAATTTACACCATATTATAGAGCAGCATTAAAAATAGAAAAATTAAAACCAACAATAAATAAATATACTAATTATATTAAATCATCTTATAAAATAAAAGGTGAATATAACAAAAATATACATGATTTTTATGAAGAAAATAAAAATGTTTTAGTAAGAGGTGGAAGAACAAATGCATTAAAGATATTAAAAACAATTAAAAAATTTAAAAACTATAACACAGAAAGAGAAATTCCATCACATCATGGAACTACTAGATTATCAGCATATTTAAAATTTAATGTTTTATCAATTAGAGAAGTATATCAAGTATTTAAGAAATATTTATCATCATCAAATAAATTACTAGTTCAATTATATTGGAGAGATTTCTATATGCAAATAGTTAATAACTTTAATACACTTGAATTAAAGAAAATCAAATCAATTGAATGGGAAGATAATCCAACGTTAATTAAAAAATGGAAAGAAGGAAAAACAGGAATACCAATAATTGATGCAGGTATGAGAGAATTAGTAACAACTGGATGGCAACATAATCGTGTTAGAATGATTGTATCTAATTTTTTTATTAAAATACTAAGATGTGATTGGCGTATTGGTGAAAAATTCTTTGCTCAGAATCTTATAGACTATGATGTATATAATAATTACGGAGGGTGGATATGGTCTGCTGGTGAAGGAATTAAAATAGATTCACAACCTTATTTTAGAGTATTTAATCCATGGAGACAAGCTGAAAATTATGATAATGAATGTGAATATATTAAAAAATGGATACCTGAACTATCAGAAGTACCCAATAAAGACATATTAAATTGGAATGAGAAATGGATTGAATATAAAAATATTAAATATCCTAAACCTATTGTTGAAGATATACAAAAAGAATTTAAAAAAACTTTAAAATTATATAGATAAATAGTAATGTTATTTAATTAATTATTTATTTTTAAATTTATAATATTCATTTATAACATCATCATCTAAAAAATCCAATGTAATATCTTTTGGTATTGTATTATCTATATTTTTAGTAGAATATTTATCTTTCTTTTTAGGCATTGAATATTTATCTTTCTTTTTAGGCATTGAATATTTATTTGTATTACTAAATTTATTATTTGTACTTTTATTATTGTTGTTAAATTTATTATTGTTGCTAAATTTATTATTCGTATTTTTAATATCAGTTATTTTTTCTTCTCTTGTATTTGCTAATATTTGTAATAATTCATGTTCTTTATTCCAATTTGTAACATCTATAACATATTCAATGCCGGATAATGTATTATATATAGATACATAATCTACTTGTAAATTATCATATATGCGCACTAATGCACAATAAGTTAGTAATTGTAGTATCCATTCTATTTGAAGGGTTGGTGATGTAGATGTTTTAAAATCTACTATTTTTTTTAATGTTTCATCATACATATCTAACTCACCGGCTATCATATTGGTTGTATCAACTGATGTTAATTTAATATGAATATTGTTTTTATAATATTTATCACAATATATATTTATATCATCATATATTTTTTTATTAGAGTTAAATACATCATAACAGTCTTTATATAATAACCGTCGTCTATGCATATATATATTTGAACATAGTGATATATTATATATATCTTTATTATCAATATCTTTATTTGATATATAATTATTATATGAATCAATCATCATATTGGAGAACTCAGAAGGTAAAAATCCATTTTTAGATATATATACTTCATGTGGTTTAATATTTAGATCTTTACTTTTAGAAATAATTTTAATAACAAGATCAGTTAAATTATTTATTTTTTTATGTACCCAATCATACATTGTTTCTATCAAATTTAAATATTTTTCACCATATAACAATAAATTATTATATACTTTACCTTCTATATATAATCCATATTCCATGTGATCTAATTCTAATGAATATATTAAACATTTTGCAATTTTGTTATCTAATCCAGCTGATTTTTTATTTTTTAGACCAAAACATCTACTAATATATGTATCAATATATATACCATAATCTACTTGTAAATTATTTTTAATTATATCATTATCAATTTTATTACTAGTATGTATTTGTTCTTGAATTGGTTTTATATCTGGTATAATCTTATTTGATCTCATATAATCATATTGATCATTCTTTAATTGTTGAATTAATTCGGTTGCCATTGTTTTAATTTGTACAGATCTCTTGTCACTAACATTAAAATATGATGATTTCATATTTGGAAAATCATATAAAGTTTTATCTATTTCTCCAATAAATCTACATATAGTTTTTGAATAAAAAGACATTTCTAGTTCTAATTTAGCACGTGTTACAGCAACATATAATAATCTTCTTTCTTCTTGAATACCAATATCATCACAATCAGATGGAAATATTTTATCATCAAGATCAATAATAAAGACATATTCCCATTCACCACCTTTTATTTTATGTATTGTTGCTATACAAATCTTATTTTTATAATCTTTTGATGTATTCTTATCATTATCATTTATCATTGCAAAATAGTCTAATTTTAAATCGGAATCTCTATTATTAATTTCTAGTTGTTCCTCAAATATTTTTAATCCAAAATTATTTCGCGATATTATAATAATTTCATCGTTTTTAACATTATTTTTAATTAATGTTTTAATTTTATTAATAATATGTTTTGCTTGTTCTATTTGTGATGTATATTTTATTATTATAGGTTTTTTACCAGATGGGTTATTTGGTAACATTTCTTTTTCTATTTGATCAGAATTATTTTTAATAATCGCAGATGCTAAGTTTATTATTTGTGGTGTTGATCTATAATTATTTTCTAATTTGAAAGTGATAGTATTCTCAAAGGTTTTATCAAAATTAAGAATATAATCTATATTTGACCCTCTCCATTGATATATATTTTGTGCATCATCACCAATCGCAATAATTTTAGAACCATTATCATAAAATTTTTTAATAATAGAAAATTGTTGATCATTTATATCTTGAAATTCATCAAAAAATATATAATCATATTGATCTAATATATTTTTTCCATCATCGGAATTTAAATATTTCATAAATAGATTAACATATTCATTAACACCAACAAATCCATCTATTTTGAAATATTTAAAATAAAAATATGCTGATATAGAATCAAATGTACCTATTCTCATATCAGGATCTTTTTTTAATAATTTTGTTAAACGTTCTTTTAATGTTTTAGCTGCATCTGTATTAAAAGTTGTTAATAATATTCTTTTAGAATTTACACCTTTGTCTAGTAAATACTTTATTCTACATAAAATAGTAGTTGTTTTACCAGAACCAGCACATGCTATAATTCTAAGATTTTTTGTTATATCTGATGTTACAACATTATATTGGTACTTATCTAAAAATATTTTATATCCCCCAAAATCAAATTCGGTGTTAATAAATGTTTTTATCTTAATTCGACTCATTTATATTATATATCTAGTAGTTTATTTTATAAACATATGCATTATCATTTTTTATATTTATGTAAAATATAAATAATGGATTTATTAAAATAATGGATTTATTAAAAAAATTGAATTTATTAATATATTAAATGGTCTAATATAAAAAATTTAATTAACACACGCTCCTTTTTGCAAAATGGCTCAGAATACATGCAATGCATACATCTATCGTTTTATTCAAGACGATGAAGATGATGAGTATATTTATGGCGCATATGACCAACCATATTTGCGGTACAATGTACCACTTGGTTGTCGTTCATTCGATCGACGAAATATTTTGAAGTATATAAGAGAAACTTATCCATTTGGGTATGATGATCTCTATATTGTTGGAATTAAGTATCGCAATGCTACAGATGATGATGCACAACTTACTGTTACCGGTAGTTGCAAACCTGGTGGTGATAATCCAGTTACCAATGCATTTCTCAATGCATCACGAGAACTTGAAGAAGAAGTTGGTTGTAGTATCGTAAATGATATTGAACATTATTCATCAGAGAGAATTGGTAGACGTTCAGTATCAACAATTTTCATTACACCTACACAAGTTACATCTGTATGGATGCCGACACACCTATCTGGTGGAGATGATCGGAGTCACAAGATTGAAGTTGTCATGATTGGTACACATGCACAGTTTTACAGTTTTATCACTCAGATTACACGCAAGAGAAAATGTGAACCAGATATTGAAGGAATCGCATTGTTCGCGCTTTCAGATTATGTTAATCTTATTTGAGATGATTTGGTTTAATTTGATTTAATAAAAAAATTTATTTAATATTGTTAAGATCATTAAAATGTTTTCTACATACTGGTACATAATCATGAACACCAATTAATACTTGTTGATTACTATTAGTTATTCTATGTGTAAAAATTCCTTCTGCACCATCTTTACAATAACAACATAAAGCTTTTAATTTTACAACATTATCTGCATATGGTATGAGATTTAATATTTGACCAAATGGTTGACGTTGGAAATCACCATCAAGGCCAAAAACATAGACAGACTTTTTATATACATCTGTCCATTTAGTAACATACTCTACAAGATCTGTGTAAAATTGTCCTTCATCAATAAAAATAAAGTCATTATTCAGTATTGTCTGTTCAGGTATTGATGATAATTTATCTACTTTTATACATTCTATTTTTTCACAATTATGATTAACAATATATTCTGCATCAGAATAGCGATTATCATTGAAATAGTTAATACCTAATACTTTTTGTTTAATAACTAAGCGTCGACGGCATTCTTTGATAATTTCTGAACTTTTACCAGAAAACATACATCCAATATATATATTTAATTTGCCATTTTCAATAACCATCAATATAATATACTTATAGGAATAAAGATTTACTTTTAAATTATTTTTTGATCAATTTTTATTGAACTAATTTTTTAATTAAATCATTATATATATGTTTATCTTTTGATTTTAAAATTTTTGTTAATCTTTGTTTAAGCATATAATTTTCTAACATTAATTTCATTTTTCTATTTTGATTTTCTAGTTTTTCTATTTTATTATTAGTATTACCACCAGTCATATTAGTAGCAGGTTTTTTTTCATTTATTTGTCTCATATTATTTTCTAATACATCTATTTTGGAATTGTTATTTAATCCATTGTTACTTAATCCATTGTTACTATCTTTTTTCTCATTAATATTGCCACCTTTTAATTTAGATTCTCTTTCTAAATGATCTTTATAAGAATAATAATATTGCATTATTTGATCAGTAGACATATTTAATAATTTTGATATTTTATCGGCTGGTTTATTATTTGATATATTTTCATAAACAATCTTTTTAACACGTAATTCTAAAGCATTTTCACTTCTATTAAATCCACCACTTAATTCTTTATATGTTTTACCAGATGCTATTGATTTTAATAATGTAGATTCTTCTTCAAAAGTCCATCTTGACATCTATAATATTACTTACTAAAAAAAATGATTATTTTAATATATTAAATATAATACTCATATATTATTATAACTATAAAAATGCAACAACCAAATACAGATCTAGATATAACTCTAAATATAAACCTAAATACAATTGGTGCAAATATAAATGATTATATTCCAAATATAGATTGGAATAATCCTGAAAAATATATAAATATGACAATAAAAAGTTTACTAGTATCATTTATTATTGATAAACCAAGTATTTCTTATTATTGTAGTTATATTGATTTTACATCACCAATTATATCAAATGCAACTATGACTAATTGTGATATAAGTCATTCTATTTTTGATAATAACTTATGTTATACATTTGAAAATAATATAACTGATGGTAGAAATATACCTATTGATCATATAATGGTTAGACATGTATTATGGCATCTACGTGGCAGATATGCTACTTTTAATGATTTACGCGATTTAATAAAGGAATTATATGATATAAATATAATAAATAGTATTTAAAAATTGATTAATTTAAAAATTTGATTAATAAAAAAAAATTGATTTATTTAATTGTCTAGATATAAACAATATAAATAGTATTACATTCATTAACCTTATATATCCAATGGATTCTCATACCCAAACTACTCAATCAAACCAGGAGTTTGTTTCAGAGCTTATTAACATGCTCGAACCCTTTTCCCAATCCTATACAAAGGATATGGGGACAATTCATCTTGGTAAGGCAACTGCTTATCAACTTGCTATTGCAATGACAACTGATATTCTGCTAAAGCTGTATGATATTAAGGAAAAGGAGTCACGATTTTCGCAAATTGTTGTTGAACGACTTTGGTCTATCAGTTCTACTTCTGAAACTGACAGTGATAGTGTAGAAAATGTAAATATCATTGAGATTCTATACAATTTTCTAACTATTTGTGGATCCTATCCTGATTCTGAATTCAAGACAAATACATACGAAGCATGTACCATTCGCGCCAAGAAGGAAAAGTTTAATCCAGATTATGATATTACTTTTAAGCAAGCAGAAAAGCAACTAGAAGAAGCAAAGTTCATTGAAATGTTTCGAGCATTCAGATCAATTGTTGGTAGAATTTTCAGATATGCTACCGGATCGTATGGTGTTCCAAATATTGAAACGGTCGAAACGTGGACATATAACATTAAGGTAGATGGTAAATTTATTCAAAAGACATCTCATGAATTTTCACGATTTATGATTGAACTTCTTGATGTATTTATGTCATTGGAAAAGCTTACACCATCTCTAAATGAAATTTATTCTGTTTTTAACGACGCAGCAACTATGTCAAAGCTTGCTTATGAAAATAGAGTACAAACAAAGGATAAGGTTTATTCTAGACCTCAATTCAGTAAGTCTCACACAAAGCAAGTAACACAACAACAAGTTCAACCAAAACAAGAAGCTGTACGTTCAATACCCATTCCAACTATTACAGGATCACAGTGGGGAAAGATTAATCCTGTTACTGGAAAGGATGTACAAAAAACACTTGTTCTACAACAAGAAACAACAGAAACAATTGTTGTAGCATCTGCTGAACCTGATGATTTTATTGTAGTTGTACGTAAGAAGAAGTCTAACAATGATAAGACACAATTACGTCAAATGTGGAATTAATTATTTATTTATTCAATCATCTATATTCTATATTAAGATAATCTATTCTATCAAATACATAACGATCTTTAATAAAACGTCTTACTATTACAAAATCATCAAAATCATCTACTCTAAACATAGTATGCATTTCTATATCACGAGATGCTATATCTGTTTTAATAGTAGGATTACCGAAATATATATTTTTTATAAATACTAGTTTAGATACTTGATTTTTTTCTTTAACATAAGTAAAATCTTTATCAACAATTATTTTTTTAGTACCAAATGCCATTTTAGATTGAGTAGGATCTAAATAGCTTTGTTGAAAGGTATATTCAGACATATATAATATGAATATATGAAAAAATTGAAAACTTAAATTTTAAAATAATAGGGATTATATATTATTATAATTAATTGATTGTTTTATAATTAAATATGGATCAAGAAAAAATAGATAATGGAGATCAATGGACTATTATTCAGAAAAAAACAGTAAAATATAAACAAACTAATATAAAACAAGATAAACCATTATCTGAAATTCAAGAAACAGTAATTCAAATATTACAAGACTATAACCCATATGCAATATATTTATATGGATCTCGCACAAAAAAAACAAATAAAATAGATAGTGATATTGATCTTATGGTGTTTTGGAAAAAAAATATACCAAATATTAATTTTCTATATGATATTAAAAATGAATTAATTAATACTCTTAATTTAAATGTAGATTTTGTAAATATGATAATTAAAAATAAAATAATTACAACTACAGAAAAGAATATGTGTTTCTATGATAACGTAATAAGTGAAGCTATAAAAATATATGGTGATGATAAAATTAATATTAGTGATTTAATAGATACAAGTATTAAATTACACAAAATATAAAAATTGAAATTTATTTAATTTAATTACCATATATTAATTTAATTACCATATATTAATTGCTATCATGATTCTCGATTACTTTACCAAAATAGTAGTAGCTGAATGTTCTCAAGGACAACAAAAAGATGGTGTGCAATATGGTGGACTATATTTATGTAACCATCTTAACTTATATGCTTCTAATATTATTGAACACCAATTATTTAATACGATGGATGGTTATAAAAAAACAAGTAATATATTATCCTATTATCTAAATCAAGGTGAAAAAACATTATTATTAGGTGGTGATCATAGTCTTGGTATATCTAGTATTGATGCATATATAAATACGTATAAAGATGATTTATCTGTATTATGGATTGATGCACATGGTGATATTAATGATCATTCAACATCAATATCTGGAAATCTACATGGTATGCCGTTGGGGTATCATTATGAATCGCGAACAGATAAAATTTATTGGAGAGAAAATCAATATAGATTGAAATCAAATAAATTATATTATTTTGGATTACGGGATTTAGACAAAGCAGAAGAAGATCTAATAGTAGACGATATGATTCGATTTTCGACAGAACTAGATAGTAATCTTAAAACATTTATTGATAATTCAAAGTATTTATTAATTAGTTTTGATGTTGATTCACTTGATCCTGAATATATGTCTTCAACTGGTGTTATGGCGAACAATGGTTTAAATTATACAGATGTACGCGATGTAATAACATATGCTTTACAAACAAATAAAGTTGTTCATATGGATATAATGGAATTTAATCCATATTTGGGAGATGTCGACGAATCACTTGATACCATTAAGAAGTTATTTAAAAAACCTGATTTTAATTGATAAAAAATGATTTATTTATTATTTGCTATATTACTCGTTATATTAAATTTATTATATTAAATTAATTACTATTATGTCTATTATTAGAACCTATTACGGAAATGGAGAACTCAAGGAAGAATACTTTGAATTAAATGGTAAAAAAGAAGGGGGAATACATTTCTTATCGTGAAAATGGACACCTTTGTGTAATATGCAATTATCTTAATGGATATCGTAATGGAGAATATATAGAATATCATAATGGTAAAATATATTACACATGTAATTATATTTATGGCATCAGAATGGGGGAATATAATTTATATTATGAAAATGGAAATTTAAAAGAAACAGGCAATTATGATAGTGGATTATTAGAAGGGATGTGTAAAAGATATGATGAATGTGGTAATCTAAAAGAACCAGTCTATTATAAAAATGGAGTAAAAATTGAACAATAAAAGAATTTATTTAAAAAAAATTGAATAATAAACAATTTAAGAATATAAAGTTTAATTATAAAACATATATAAAATGCCCGCTACCAATGTTAATAATGTCGCTATCGGTATCGATCTCGGTACAACTTATTCTTGTGTAGGTGTATGGACCAGTGGAAAGGTTGAGATTATTGCAAATGATCAAGGAGAACGTACAACTCCATCTTATGTTGCTTTTACAGATATGGAACGTCTTGTTGGACAACCAGCAAAAAATCAAGCTGCTCTAAATCCTAAAAATACTATTTATGATGCAAAACGTTTAATTGGTCGTAAATTTTCAGATCAAACAGTTCAAAATGATATGGCACATTATTCATTTAATGTTGTTGCTGATGCAAATGATAGACCAGTCATCAAAGTAGAAGATGGTACTACTTATAGACCTGAAGAAATTTCAGCTATGGTTCTTGGTGACATGAAGAAAACTGCCGAACAATTTCTTGGACATGAAGTTAAAAAAGCAGTAATTACTGTTCCTGCATATTTTAATGATGCTCAACGTCAATCAACAAAAGATGCCGGTGTAATTGCAGGTCTTGAAGTACTTCGTATTATCAATGAACCTACAGCAGCTGCTCTAGCATATGGTCTTGATAAATGTGGTGATACAGAGAAAAATGTTCTCATCTTTGATCTTGGTGGTGGTACATTTGATGTATCACTTCTAACAATTGACAATGGTATGTTTGAAGTTAAGGCTACTGCAGGTGATACACATCTTGGAGGCGAAGATTTTGATGATCGTCTCGTCAATCATTGTATGGCCGAATTTTCTCGCAAATATAAAAAAGATATGTCGTCAAATGATCGTGCCAAGCGTCGTCTAAGAACGGCATGTGAACGTGCAAAGCGTACACTATCAAATACTACAAATGCAACTGTAGAAATTGATGCGTTGTATGATGGATGTGATTTTAATTGTACACTTACTCGTGCTCGTTTCGAAGAACTATGTGGTGATCTATTCCGCAAATGTCTTGATCCAGTTGAAAAAGTTCTAAATGATGCAAAGATGGATAAAACTCATGTACATGATGTTGTACTTGTCGGTGGTTCTACTCGTATTCCACGAGTACAAAAAATGCTTTCAGATTTTTTCAATGGTAAAGAACTTTCACGTTCAATTAATCCAGATGAAGCTGTAGCATATGGTGCAGCTGTTCAAGCAGCTGTTCTTATGGATACAAAGGATGAAAAACTAGATCAAATTCTTCTAGTAGATGTAACACCACTAACTATTGGTATTGAAACAGCTGGAAATATTATGACACCTATGATTAATAGAAATAGTACAATTCCAACAACAAAAACACAAACATTCTCTACTTATTCTGATAATCAACCAGGAGCAACAATTAGAGTATTTGAAGGTGAACGTAAATTTACAAAAGATTGTAATCTACTTGGACAATTTGAACTAACAGATTTTCCACCTATGCCACGTGGAGTTCCACAAATAGAAGTATCATACAGTCTTGATGCGAATGGTATTCTAACAGTATCAGCAACAGAAAAATCAAGTGGTAAATCTAAGAATATTACTATTACAAATGATAAAGGTCGTCTATCAAAAGAACAAATTGATGAAATGATTAAAAAGGCTGAACAACTTAAAGAAGAAGATGAAAAGAACTTTAAACGTGTTGAGGCTAGAAATAATCTCGAATCATATGTTTTCAATTGGCGTAACCAACTTGATAACCAAGAACTTACTAGTAAACTAGGCGATGAAACAGAAAAAGCTAAACAAGTTGTTAAAGATGCACAACAATGGCTTGATAATAATACAACCGCATCAACAGAAGAATATGACTCTAAACAAAAAGAACTTGAGAAATATTTTAACTCACTATCAACAAAGATGTATTCACCACAAGGTTATGCAGCAGCAAAAGAAGATCTAGCTGATCTTGAAAGACTTAATGAAGAACTTGGAGAATCAATTAAAGATGATGATGATAAACCAAAGAAGAAATCAACAAAGAGAACCCCAGTTGTTGATGAGATGGATTAATTAATTAATTTATTTTTATTATTTTTTTTATAAATATAATATATATGATTAACAAATATATTATATACTTTATTATTTTAGTTTTATTTGTAATAATTTTAATTAAATATAATGTAAAAGAAGAATTTATTTCTTATTATGACTGGTTTTCTTTACCATATACAACATCATATTGGGGGTATGATCAAAGATATTGTAAAAAATGTAAAGAAAAATTAATAACTGATTGTACAAATTGTTATAATTGCGGTATATGTGTTAAAGATAATATTTCAACTTGTGAGAGTGGTGATGCAGATGGACCAAAAGTTGCAAAATGTGATAAATGGATTTATGGTACAAATACCATTGGAACACCTATTGTACAACCTGTAACAATACCATGGTATTATGGTTATTATTATGATATGTTTTATCCACCTTATTATTATGGTAGTGGATATAGTGGAAGTACATATAGTTATCCAAGATATAGACATAGAGAAATAATAAATAAAAATTATAGAAAACCAGAACATAAAAGTAATCCAATACATAGAAAATAGAAAAATAAATTTAATATATTCAATTACTTTAATAATAATAATTTTCGTTCCAATTATATTCTTTTTCATGTTCGTTAAAAGCGTGATTACATGACAAACATTTAGTTTCATCATTTACATCCACACCCACATTCACATTAAATTTTGTACATGTGCAAAAAGTAGGAATATAAGTACTATAATCCTCGTTTGTACATCTCCCATACCCACTACCATATAATTTGTTTTTTAATTGTAAATATTTATTTTTATATTTTAAATATTTTTGATAATAATCCATTATATAATATATATAATAATAAATATATATTAATTCACAATTAATTCACCTGTACTTTGTTCTTGTTTAACTTCTTTATTTTTATTCATATCTAAACAAAGTTCATTAAGAAATGCAAGATATTTTTTATCTTTAATAAGTTTTTTAAGATTTTGCATATCTTCACGTTTTTCTTGTTTTAGTAAATTTCGTTTATCATATGTATTTGAATCATGTGATATACATAGTATTACTTTATTTGGTGATAACATTGCCATATGTTCGGTAAAATCATTTGTAAATGATGGTTCTTCTTGTGCATTCTTTGTAGAATCATGTTGATGACTCATTACATATTTTTTTCTATATGCAAAAGTTCCATTTGTTCCATGATTTCGTCCATATGGGCCAAATTCATATATTTTTTTAATATCAGTATAATATATATCAATTGTTGTACAACCTGCAATATCTGCTTTTTCTCTATTTAAACATGTAACACTATATGCTATACGTTCAGGAAATTGATAATCATCGTCATCAAAACATACTATAACATCACCTTTTGCTAGTTCATTTAATTTATTTCTTTTTTGACCAAGTGTCATTTTTTCACTTTGATAATAATATCTAATTGATGGATCATTTTTTGGAATTAGATCTTCATTAGATGTCGGGCTATCATCAAGAATAATCAATTCACGTAGATGTGCTGGATACGTTTGTACCTGATATAAGTGTATTAATATAGGTAGAAAACGACGTCTGTTATATGTTGGAGTTACTACAGATACAAATTCTCGTGACATTTATAATCTATATATTATAAATAAAGTCTTATTACATTTTTATATTATTGAACCTTAAGAAAATAAAGTTGATTCTAAAAGTTTTAATTTTTCTTTATTAATATCATTTTGCATTTCAACCAATGGTAATCTTACTTTATCAGATTTAATAATATTAGCATATTGTAGTATATATTTTATTGGTGATGGACTTGTTTCAGAAAAAAGTAATTTAATGTATTCATCATAATCAGAATATAATTTAAATGCATCTGAGAAATTATTTTGTAAACACAAATTTACTATTGTATTTACTTCTTTAGGTCTAATATTTGATAATACGCTTATGATACCATATGCACCAATAGACATAGCAGGAACTATTAAACCATCATCACCACAATATAGTAGTAGATTAGGTAATAATTTGCGTATTGTTATCATTTGTGTTAAGTCTCCAGATGCTTCTTTAATAGCAATGATATTTGGACATTCTTTACAGATATCATAAACCGTATTTGGTAATAAATTTACACCTGTACGTCCGGGAACATTATATAATATGAAATATGATTCTGGAAACATGTTACAAATATATTTAAAATGTTCGTAAAGACCTTTTTGAGTTGGTTTATTATAATATGGACACGTTAACATAAATGTATTAAATCCATTATTAAGACTTTGAACAATATATTTAATACAATCATTTGTATTATTACCACCTACACCAATAATAAAGTTATTAAGATATCTATAACTATCACTAATATATTCTAATATGGTATCGCGTTCTTTATCAGATATTGTAGGACATTCACCAGTAGTACCAAAAAGTACAACCCCTGCATTATTATCAAATTGATAATTAATAAGTTTTACAATAGAACCCATATCAAGTTCTTTATTTATAGTAAAAGGGGTAACTACTGCAGTTAATACATGTGGTAAGCTTATCATTATATATGGTTATTTAATTAATTATATATACATAAACATATTAAGTGTCAATTTTTATTTATAACTTTAAAGATATAAATAAAAATTCAGGCAGATTTTTGATTTATAAATAAATCAAAAATGCTGCGTCAATTTTTTATAGCCGATCCCTTAAGGATTCAGTTATAAAAAGATTCAAGAAACAATTCAGGCAAACGATTCGATAAATAAAAATTGAAATATTCAACTATCTAATATTCCCATAACAAAATATACTCTCAACGGGCTCTATCTTTCACAAGTGTGAGCTTTTCAGAATGAACGTCCAGGCTTTGTACAACGCTGTCAGTACCAGTGTTCTCGAGGATTTCGGTGCTAAGGCTTTGCGGCCTTTGCATAGTTTCTTCAGGAACACCGCACCTGAAACCGTTGACTCTCTGCGTGTTTTAGTTGGTGACCAGTATTTCGGCGAACTTTGCGAAGCGATCGAGATTGCACGTGCACGTGATGTTGGTGTCAAGCCTTCTGATCGTGCGTATGCCAAGTCTCTCGTCAAGCATCAGCTTGACTGTCATCCTCTTGGTGGCTTTCTTGCTGGCACTCGTCGTAATTTCGATCATGAATACGACAATTAATATGTGTACTTCTTAGTTTGTGTGTCTCCCGCCAATTCTCATTGTATATTGTCACGTCTCTTTATTTATAACAAAAAATTGAAAATAACATAGTAAATTAATATAACTATATATAAACTAATTAACAAGAAATGATTAATATAGGTATAGTTGGTGTAAATGGTCTAGTTGGTCAAGCAATTCTTGATTCAATTAAAAGATTAAACTTGATAAACACCGAATTAATTAATACTAAATATGTTTATCATTTCTTTGGTTCAACCAATAGTGAAACATACTTCAATAATCAAAAATATAAAATAAAAAAGTTTGAATTAGAAGATTTATATCAATTAAATTATGCTATATTAGCTATTGATAATACTTTAGCACGTGATATATATTTCTTTGCAAAAGAAAATATGATTAATACAATAATAATAGATAATTCATCAGAATTTAGAATGTATCCAAATGTACCACTTTGTATTCCTGAAATCAATAGTAATACAATAAATCATAATAAATTTATAGCAAATCCAAATTGTGTTACAACAATTGCATGTATGGTTTTTAAACCATTACTAGAATTAGCCAATATAAAACGTATAGTTGCATCAACTTATCAAGCGGCAAGTGGTGCTGGATATAAAGGACTACAAGAATTAGTTGATCAAACAAAACAAATAATATATAAAGATAACTTGTCAACAGATTTTTGGAAAAAACAATATATATATAATGTATTTTCACATAATACCAATATAAATAAAGAAACGCTATATAACGAAGAGGAAATGAAATTTATAAAAGAAACAAAGAAAATATTAAATATAAATCCAAAAATAACATGTACGTGTGTTAGAGTACCAACACTTAGATCTCATTGTATCAGTCTTAATATAGAGTTTGATAAAGAAATAGACAAAAATGAAATTTTAAGAGTTTTAAATAACTTTGATGGTATAAAAATTGTTGATGATATTGATGATAATCAATTTCCAGAACCAGTTAAAACATCAGAAAAAGTAGATATTCAAGTTGGTAGAATTAGACCAGATATTGATGATAAAACATGTTGGAATTTTTTTGTGTCAGGTGATCAACTATTAAAAGGTGCTGGTTATAATTCAGTTCAAATATTGAAGTATTTATTGGATAAAAATGAATAATTGATGTTACTAATTTTATTTATTTTATTTATTACTAATTTTATATATTTTAGTATTTGAAAAAAGATCATCAAACGTCTCTCTATCACGTATTAATTCATATTGTTTTTTATAATATAATAATTCACATGATCGTAACTTTGAGTTATAATTAAAACCCATTGAAAAACCATGAGCACCAACATCATATATAACAAAAATATCTTCTTTTTTTATATCTGATGGTAATAATCTATTTTTTGCGAACCAATCATTATTTTCACATAGAGTTCCTACAACATTTGATACATTATAATTTGTTGTTTCTAATAATCTTGGAACAGATATTTCATGATATGCATTATACATACCTGGTCGCATTAAATTAGCCATATTTGCATCTAATCCATAGAACACAGCATTTGATTTTTTAATTGATTTACAGGAAGACACTAAATAACCATAGTTACAAGTAATATATCGACCACATTCTGTATAAAGTATTGGTTCAAAATCTAATTTATATAAGTTAATATTTTTATCAAATGTATCTCTAATAGTTTTTGCAAGCTGATCTAAGTTTATTTTATTACTTCTATTTTTATAATCAATGCCAATACCACCCCCAATATTAATAAATTTTGTTTTAATATTATAATTTTTATACAACTCATTAACAATTTCAAATATATTATCAATTAATTGTGACCAAAAAGAAATATCTAATTGATTCGATGCACACATTGTATGAATACCGAAATTATGTATATTAAATTTTTGATTTGCCAATATATATGCCTTTATTAAATCATCTTTAACCATACCAAATTTAGTTTCAATTCCTGAAAAATTATTTGATTTAATATCAACTATATTATTAAAAATAGGATTATATCGAAAACATAATGTATCAAATGGTGTGTATTGATAATTATTTGTTGCGGATATTAGATTATTTAAACCATCTATATCATCAAGATTAATAATAATGTTTTCTTGTTGCAATATATAATATAAATCTTCTATTGATGTATAATTGCTAGTATAAATTATTTTACTATTTGAATTGTTATATTTATCCATCATACGAACTATTTTTATTTCTTCTGGAGAACTACAATCAAAACCCATACCACAGTTTGCAATAATTTGTAATATTGATGGATTTGGTGTAGCTTTTACTGCAAAGAATTGTTCAAAGTATTTAAAATAGGTTCTAAAAGTTTTCATATATTCTAAAGCATTCTGTTCTATTCCATCCCCATCATATAAATAATATGGTGTATTATATTTACATTTTAATTCTTCATAATCAGCAAGTGTAAAATTCATGTTATTAATCAAAATATATTAATATTTGTTATTTATTTGTATTTTTGTCAATTTTTATTTATGCCTAAAAAGTTAGGCATAAATAAAAATTCAGGCAAAAAATCTTTTAATTTTATTGCGTCAATTTTTATTTATTCCTGAGAATTGATTGCTTAAAAAATTGATTAATAATAAAAAATCGATTAATAATAAAAAATTGATTGCTAATATATATAATAATAATTAGCTATAATAATATTAGTATTAAAACATGTATGGTCAATATATAGTCAAAGATGCAGATGAATTGATGATGTTAGGAGTTGGTCAACCATCACCATATATACTTGAAGATGCAACACAGTTTATTTCACATCCAATAACCAATAAAAATATTTTACAATATGGTAAAAAACAAGGATTTGATAATTATAGAAAACTTGTTGTACAGTTAATTAATAATTATTCAAATAATATAATTAGTCCGAGTGACATCTATATGACAAATGGAATAACACAAGGTATACAAATGTTAGCTTCTCTTTTACGTCATCAAGGATATTATAAAATATATGTAGAAGAATTAACATATTTTATAATGATTAATATATTCAAAGATTTAGACTATGATATTGAATCTTTTAATCTTAATAATCTAGACCTATTACAAGAAAAAATTAAACATAATCCAAAATGTATTATTTACGTGATTCCATTTTGTAATAATCCAACTGGTAAAACAATGACTAGTATACAATTAAAAAACTTATTATTATGTATTCATGATGAAACAATAGTGTTTTCAGATGAAACATATCAATTTTTACATTATAATGATTATTATAACAACTTAGATCTTATTACTCTTCAACCTCTTGCTTGTCATAGTAATCGGATTATTTCTTTTGGAACATTTTCAAAAATACTTGCTCCTGGTATTCGTTTAGGTTGGATATATTCAAATAATTTTAAAATAAACAATCAAATATTATCATCATGGTTAGATAATACAGGATTTATGGATAGCGGTGGTGCTGTAAACCCTACAATGGCATATATGATTACAGAAAATATAGCAAGTAATTATGATAAATACAAACTATTTATTAAAAATATTGTAACTGATCTAGAAACAAAAAGCAAATTTGTTATCTCTATATTTGAGAAATACAAAGAATATTTTGAAGTAATAAATCCAGATGGAGGATATTTTATACTAGTTAAAAGTAAAAAAATGAAAGCAAATGAATTATTTGAACTTGCTAAAACAAAATGTAAATTTACATTTCACGAGGCAAATAAATTTTCAATTGATAAAAAATATGATTATTATTTTAGATTATCTATATCTTATTATTCACTGGATGATTTTAAAAAATATTTTGAATTATATTTACAAACATTAATAAATGAAATATATAATGATCAGTGTAGAATTTCTATCTTTGGTAATGGTAAATTAGGTAAACTCATAAAATCACATCTAATTTCATATACTATCATAGATAGATCATTTAATAAAAATGATTTTGGTAAAGTAATAATCGATGTAACTAGTCCAGAAGGAACGATAGATCTAATAAATAAATGTTATGAATATAATATTACACCTGCACTAATCATTGGAACAACTGGACATACTGATACACAAACGAAATATATCGAAACATATTCTAACTTCGCACCAGTAATTTATTGTGCTAATTTTAGTAATGGTATACAAAATATCATTAAAATAATACGTGTATTAACATTTAATGTTAAAACTATAAAAATAGTAGATATTCACCATATACATAAAAAAGATGCTCCGAGCGGAACAGCTAAATTAATTAAAAATGAATTACAGAAGATATATAAATATATAAATATAGAAATAATATCTGAACGTATTGATGAAGTTGTTGGAACACATAAAATATATCTAATGAATGATAAAGAATCAATAACAATTGAACATAAAGCTTTGTCGCGAGATATTTTTGCAATCGGATGTATTAATATGATAGACAAAATTTTAGAAAAGAAAAATGGTTTTTATGATTATTTAGATTAATTTATTATTTAGATTAATTTATTATTTAGATTTATACACTATATAGATATAGTATACAATAAGAAACATTAATACTGTTATTAATACTAATATAAATGTAGTATTTTTTTTATTTTTTTGAATTAAATTATATTTCTCTTGCCATGAATAAAACGCTAATTTTTTAGTATATATATGATACCATAAATGTGATTCATGTATAGTACTATCATTATTAGTTGGATAAGTAAAATATGGATAACGGTATGTGTAAGTTGTTAATAAAGCATATATATAATTATCAGATGTATGATGCATATTCTTTAATAATCTGAATTTACCATCTCTATATAAAAAGTCCATTAATTTTTTTGCTCCTTTTTTATTTATTAAATAAGACCCACAGCATACTATTTTTCCATTTTTATTATATGTATATAAATCTGTTAATATATGATTAAAAACATAATTTAACATAATAATATCCCAGTTTGTTGGTGCATCTTTTATTATTTGATATATTTTTTTATCCCAATATTGTAAATATTCTAAACTTATATCATCTTCTAATATTAATGCATATTCATAAGGTGATTCTGAAAATTCTTTAATAGTTTGTAAATGTGATAGTAGACATGCGTATTCAATTGGTGTTCTATCAAAAGTACCATTATTTTCATTAATAAAATTATTATATAAATCTTTTTGTGGTATTAATTTACCATCTATAGCTGATATACGTTTATTTGGAATATTAATATCTTTTAATATATTGATCATATTATTTCTTCTATTAATTGATCGGTCAAGATTTATCCAATATATAATATCTATATTATCAAGATAATTATTGATATTTTTATTATTAAATATCATATATTAAATAAACTTTATTTTTATATTATTATTGCCTAAAAATTAATCAATCAATTGTTAAATTATTGATATCATTTATTGAAATATCCTTGAATACTATATTAACAGTCATATTATTATCACTTATATGTATAATATCACAAGTACTATATTTATCCATAGATAATTTATCAATTATAGTCCGTATATTATGTTTTACAATCGAAAAAATAGTACAATTATTTATCATTTCTACATTATATTTTTCAAGTAATGAATCTTTTAATTCTAGTAATTTATATAAATTTGGTTCTGACGTTGTTGCTGAAATAGAAAATTGTGAAGTTGTAACTATATTTACATCAATTCTATTTTCACTAAAACGTCTAAATATATCAGTAATAAAACCATATGAATTCCACATATCTAATGATTTTATTTTAAATATTGTTTGATTTTTTTGTATAGCATAGAATATATCTGATATAATTTTAGTATTACAAATTTTTGTACCTTTTGCTTTATCATTAAATGTATTTGTAACAATAATCGGTATATTTGAATCAGCACATGGTTTAATTGATAATGGATGCATTACTTTTGCTCCCATTGCAGATAATTCTTGAACTAATTCATAATCAATTGTAGTAATACATTTAGAATATGGAAATACTCTAGGATCTCCAGTATATATTCCATCAACATCAGTCCATACTTCATAATATAAAGCATTCACATGTTTTGCAACAAGTGATCCAGTAGTATCAGATCCTCCTCGACCAAGTATTATTTTTTTTCCAGATGGCGTTGATGCAATAAATCCTTGCATAATAAAAATATTATATATTTTCATTATTGGGAGATCGTACAAATTATAACAAAAAAATTCTGTTGTTGCATTACATTGATATATTTCTTTAGTTGACATGATATAATTATATGAATCGAGTAAAATACTTGTGGTGTTATTAGTATCTATATTTTTAGTTTTTAAATATTCATAAAATATATTTGTTGATAGTATTTCACCAAAACCAATTATCTCAGATTTTACATATATATCAGTCATATCATAAGATATTAGATATTTATTTGCCAATTCTTTTAGTATATTATATGTATATTCTAGAATATTGTAAGTTAAATTTAATTCATCTAATAATTTATTATTAAGTTCTATTACTTTATCAATATATTCTATTTTTTTAGTTTCTGTAAATTTAACTAGATTATTTGTAACACCTGATACAGCTGATAAAACTATAAATATTTTATTACTTGTTGTGCTTATTTTATTATTTATTTTCTCAATAAGTCGGTCATAACCAAATTTACATTGCGAAGTACCTCCTAATTTATACACTATTGTATTATATTGGTTTGACATAGTTTACTATTTAAAATATAAGAAAAATAAGATATAATATATATATGTTTCATTTTTTATTTATACATATATTATATAATGGATTATTATCAAAAATATATCAAATATAAAGAAAAATATATACAGTTAAAAAATATGATTGGTAGTGGACCTGCTGGTAAAGAAATTGGTTTATCAGAAATAGACAAATATTTGTTAATAGATATGGTTACTGATGGAAACTTTAATGATCGAAATAATAAGAATATATTTATTACTGATTTATTTCCATATCCACCAAGTATTAAAGATAAAAAATATTATTTAGACAAATTTAAAAAATTTTTTACAGAAAGATTATCTGAAAAATTACAAAAAAGTACAATAACAGAATATAAAGATAAAAAAAATAATAAAGATAAATGGTTAGAAAATATAATTATTAAAAATTTAAGTTATACGGATGAGAACAGTTATAAAAAATTTATCGCAGAAATCACAACAAAAATTATTGACTTTAAAACGGGAGATATAAAAGAATTAAAAATATCTATAGCTGAATTATTTAATATATTAAATAAATTTGGTACTAATAACAACACATTTGGAACAGCAAAACTTTCTGATCTTGGATATTCAAATATATTTGAAAAAAAAAAATAAATATTTAAGATTAATATAATATTATATAGTATATGACCAATCCACCAATACCATTATTTCATATTATTAATTTTATCGATAGTAAAAAGAGAAAAAAATCATCAGATAGTGAATCAAATGATTCATGTAATTCAGACAATAATAACAATAACAATAACAATGATGACAATGATGATGTATTTACAAATAACACACCATTGTTACCAACACCTTGTAAAAATCCAAAATGTGATCATATACCATTTACGAGTACAGAAATACTTAATGGTTTGCAAAATATAGATACTAGTTTAGATTCAATTAATCATGATATAGAAAGTATTGATGATTTAATTGAACTAGGATATCACTATCATTGTCAAAAAAGAACAACTTATAAAGATATTGATTTATTAAAATTATTTAATTTAATTGAACCATTATTAGAACTTAAAAAATTGATTGGCATGAAATCTGTTAAAGAAAGCATGGTTGATCAAATTCTATTCTTTTTACAAAAATTAAATAAAAAAGATAAATGTAATGAATGTATAAATTGTGATCAAAATCTTGCATGTAAACAGGTTAAAAATGAAAATGATGATATGTTACATACTGTAATTACTGGTCCTCCAGGTGTTGGAAAAACAGAACTTGGTAAAATCTTAGGTAAAGTTTATAAAGCAATGGGAATTTTATCTAAAGGTCATGTAAATATTGCAAGACGCCCAGATTTAATTGCAAAATATTTAGGCCAAACAGCTCCAAAAACACAATCATTTATTGATAAATGTAAAGGTGATGTAATGTTTATTGATGAAGCATATTCATTGGGTAATCCAGAAGGCAGAGATTCATTTTCAAAAGAATGTATTGATACATTAAATCAAAATTTAACAGAAAGAAGAGATTTTCTATGTATTATAGCTGGTTATGAAGATTCATTAGAAAGTAGTTTTTTTTCATACAATGAAGGTCTAAAGAGACGTTTTTCTTTTAGATATAATATAGAATCGTATACTGGTGAAGAATTATGTGAAATTTTTAAATTAAAAGTTAAAAAAGAAAATTGGGAATATATAGATGATGTTGATAAACTTATAGAATTCTTTAATAAAAATGTTAAATCATTTCCAAGATTTGGAGGTGATATAGAAACTCTTTTTTTGAAAACAAAGATTATGCATTCGAGAAGAATCATGTTTAAAGATCCTGCATTGAGAAAAAAAATAAACTTTACTGATATTAAAAAAGGGTTTGATAAATTTACTTCACATAGGAAAACAAAAAATGAACCAAATAATGATGATGGTAAGTTATTATCAATGTATTCTTAAGTATCAATAAAAAAATGAAATTTTAATAGTTTGATAGATTTACTAATATATAAATAAATTAATACAATATGACTAGTTTCTTTGCATTTTATACTACTTTTTGCGTACTTGTAGGAGTTACAAGTTGTGTATCACTTGGTTTTATTCAATCAAAATACCATACAGTAACAAATAGTACATGTGATGCGCGTATCAAAACATATGGATACAATCTATATCATCTAAATCTTTTTCTTCTTTCAACGCTAATTCTATCATGTCTTATACAATTTATTATGTATATTTATACACGTAATCTACAATCATCAACATATAGAAAGATTACAATATTTATAATGACTATTATTTACATAGCACAATGGTTTGGAAGTATACCAATGATTATTGAATTTAAGAATAATACAGCTTGTCTAAACTTTTATAAGAATACAGATCATGGTGTGATGGTTATAACATTCTTTGGATTATGTTGTGTATTTATTCTTGAAGCTACATGTTCAGTTATAGCATTATGTGCATCAATGTTTTGTACAACTAGAGTTAACTATTACGGTCTTTATTAAACAATATAATTATTTTATTTAAGAAGATAAATATTAATAATATTATTATGAGTACATGTCGAGTAGCATTAATAAACATGGGATCAAAATATTTACAATTATTAAAAGGTAAAAATATAAAAAATTCAAATATTGTTTTAGAAAATATTACACCTTCTAGTTTATTTAATGTAAATCTAGTAAATCCAAATGAGATATATCTCTTTGGTACAAATAATGTTTTTATAAATACACATATAGATCAACTATTAAAGGCACATACATTATATTTTGATAATAGTATTACAGATTGTGAGGTTTTAATTAAAATACAAAAAAAACTATTGTCTAATAATAATTTTTCAATATATATGAATGAAAATAAATATGATAAATTTACATCTTATCTTGAGACAATTTCACAATATAAAAATGGTGTTACTTTTGATAATTCTAAACAAGTTAAACCAATAGACTTAAGTAACTTAAAATATCATATTGATACATGTAATAAAGAAAATATTATAGTAGAATAAAAAAAATGAAATATTATTTATTTATAATTAATATTTATTTGTAATTAATATTTGTTTGTTTTAATTAAAAATGCATATTGATATAATTGATCACAGTGTGTCTACAACTATGAATGTATTCTTAGTTATAGCGAATGTAATAAATTTGTTATACAATATACCTCAAATGGTAAAAACATATTAAACAAAAAGTACACGAGATTTTAGTGGCTGGTTTTTATCATTAAGATTTATAGGAAATATTATATGGCTTGCTTATTCTATTGAATTAAATAGTTTATTATTTTTACTGAATAATACAGTAACTGTTATATCATCAGCATTTATTGGATATTATAAAATAAAAGAAATGATTCATAAAAAAAATAATAAAATCTATAAAGTTCAAGATATTGAAATGAATGATAATAAAAAAGATATGGACATGCCTACAAATGATGATTCTGGTAAACTAGAACTTTTACCATTTAGTGAATAAATAAATATTATATATAATATTTTTATATAATACATGTCAAAAATGGGTAGAATATGTAGTTGCTTCAGTGGTTTATGTGTATATAATCCTTTATGTGATTATTCTCCATTAAAAAGACCATTTGATTCGTCAAGTGGTATAGATATTAATCAATATGAAAGAACTGAACATTTTAATAATATAAATAAAGCTAATAAATCAGATAGAAGATCTATAAAAATAAGTACGTTACTTATTATTATAATACTTATTATTTTTTTTATTCTGATTAAAGTAAGAAATTTATAATTATAAATATTTTTTTATATATAAATCTTATATAAATGAGTGCAGTAAATTATTTACATAGTTCAGTAAATAAACATGTTGAAGGCGATAAAAGAGAAACCTACGAAGAATTCATAATCCATGGTTCTAAAGGATTCACTGCTAAATACTATCATAAAGATAACAAACAAGAAGTTAGAATTGTTGTTACTAAAAAAGATGACAAATATGTATTAAAAACAAAAATGGGAGACAAAGTAGATGAAAAAACTTTAACCAAAGCTGAATTAATTAAAGAACTTGGAAAACATAAAGAACTTAAATTTGTTGTTGAATATTTATCAAAAGCAAAAGATCTTTCAAGACCTAAAGCTGGTTCCAAAAAAGGATCTAAAAAAGGATCTAAAAAGGGTTCCAAAAAAGGATCAAAAAAAGGATCTAAGAAAGGTTCAAGAAAATAAATAAAATAATTTAATTAAATAAAATATTTAATTAAATAAAAATATTATTATAAAATTTATTGTTTATAAAATTTATTGTTTTTTTGTGAGTTTAGCATAGGCAACAACTAAAGCAGCAACACCAACAAGGATGTAAATAGTCTTGTTGATTTTAGCGTTGTTTGCGGTTATAGCATGTGTTAATTTGTCAACAGCGTTAACATTTGCAGCACCAACTACACCCCAATTGAGAGCACCAACAATAACAAGTATGCATGCTATATTATATAGTGTTTTATTCATCATTTATATAATATATATTATAAAAAATTTGATTTTTATATTAATTATTTATATTAATTAATTATTATTAAAATATGACACTAATAGGACCGGCTATAATAAGTTCTATATTTGAAGTATGTGTTACCCAACCAATAGATGTAATTAAAATCCATCATCAAACAAAAACAACTGTTTTATATACTTTTAAAAATTTATATACTGGCTTTATTCCACGGGCATTTGGAAATATCCCATCTAGATCAATATTTTTATTTTCACAAGATCTTTTTAAACAATATTTTGAAAAATCGAAATATAATAAATATTCACCTATTCTTGTTCCTTCACTTGCAGGTATATCACAAACATTAGTTGATACACCTGTTGAAGTAATAAAAATAAATAAAATAATGAACTTAAATAATACATTCTTATATAAAGGATTTTTACCACATGTATCACGAAATATAATTTTTCTTGTATTTGTATATAATTTTAGAGAATTATTCAAAAATGAATCTGTTACAAAAAAAGCATTATATGGTGCAGTTGGAGGAGTAATTGGATCATATATATCACATCCATTAGACACAATAAAAACACGAATGCAAACAAATAGAAGTTATAAGTCTTTACCCATAAGAGATTATTTTAAAGGTGCACATTTAAGAGCATCAATGTCAATGATTAACATGTTTATAAGTTTATCTGTTTTTGAATTTATAAAAATTATGGAATTATTTTAATATTTTTTTATTATATAATAGTATATGTCAGGTTATATTTTAGGTTTATTCTGGAATACAAGCCAAGAAAATTTCGAGTTCAAATATACATACAAACAACAAGATGATACACATATTCAACATACAATTAACACATCAAAAATAGATGATAATTTATTAAAAGAATTAGAAAATAAAGATTTAGATATAGAAATAAACAATATAGTAATTGATAAAGTTAATGAAAATTTTTGTAAATTAAATATAAAAACATTAGTTATAACACAATCAACGATTAACTCAATTGAAAACATTAAAAATATATCATCTCTAAAAGAACTAACTATATCAGATAGTGATATTAAAGATATAAATAAATTAAAAGATCTATTTTTAAATAGTTTAACTATTATAAATTGTAAATCAATATTATTAGATGATATACAAAACATACAAAGTTTAAGAGAATTAGTTTATAAAAATAATAAAGAGTCAATAAATATAAATAATTTAGAAAATTTATCAAATTTAATTATATTAAATCTCAATAATAATAATATTACATCAATAGATAATATAGGTTATTTAGAAAATTTAATATCATTAGATATAGGTAATAATGCAATTGAAAATTTAGAAATATTAAATAAATATACTAAATTAAAATATGTATATATTAACAATAATAAAATAAATAATATATCTTCATTAAAAAATAATAAAAATATTAAAATATTAAATGTATCAAAGAATAATATATCAGATATAGATGTTATTAATAATTTTAATGAGTTAGAAATATTAAATTTATCAAATAATCCGATAAAGGTTGTACCTAATTTATTACAATTTAAAAATTTAGATTTTGATAATCTTAAAGTTGATTGGAAATATGTTGATGATCTTAAAGGAATGAAAGGTTATGAATTAATTAAAAATATAGTAAAGTCATTTATGAATTGAAAAAGATTTATGTAAATAACACATGATATAAATATATTATGTTTGGATTCTTATGTGGATTATTTTTTGGTTTTATTACAGGTTTATTTTCATCATTATTTATGTCATTGATTAAAAAATATAAATCAAGTAATTATGATGTTAAGAAAACAGCTTTCAAATCTGTTGTATCTCTTTATGTTGACAGTATTATAGATAACATAGATAATATAGATAATATAATATTACCAAATATAGAAGATACATTAAAAATATCTACAAATGTATTTACATTGGCAAAAGATTACAACAATAAATTTAAAATAGTTGTTCAAAAGGGGAAACCGATTATAAAAATTCTTGATAGTAATTATTTAAAAGATACTAACTTTATTGAAATTTTAAAATTTTTCAAAGATAATGATATAGAATTAACTTTAACTACAGATAATACACAAGAATTAAAAATAAAAAATAACTAATAAATCTCTTTTCTTATATTTCTCTTTATATAATATATATGGATATTAAACACTCGTATAATATACCCGATATTAATGCAGTTACATTAAAATATAAAATGATTATTGACAATTATAAATCTATTTATAGTAATTTAAAAAATTTATATGAAGATATTAAAATATTAGAAGGTATCCATAATGTGTATATAAATTCAATTGATTTAACTTCTATTAATTATTCTATTTATGTTGATGATATAAAACATCAAATAAATATAACAAAAACAGAATATGACTATATAAATAAAGTATATATTATGAATATTGAAAAATTTTATAGAGATTTATTTAAATTATACAATAGAGTTACAAAAATAATTATTGGTATTTTTAAAGAAAATAAAGATACAATAATTAAAATCTGGAATTCTTGTGATAAAGTAGTGAATGAAACATCAGAATTTAAAAAATTTAAAAAAAGTATACGAACTTTATCAGAAAATGTTAGATCACCAACTCCTATAACAAATGATAATAAAATATTTGAAGAAATTAAGAAACAATTTTATTTAGATATAACCATCTATAATGAAATGAATAGTTCATATAAATATGATTTAGATGATGTTGTTCATATTTATGATTTTTTATTAAAAAGATTAGATGAATTATATTTATCACGTGAATTAATTAAAATGAATTTATTAGATGTTCAGCATAAAACAGATAAAGGAGTTCTTGGACAAACATTTATGATGGATCTAAATGGTAAAAGTGATAGAATCAATGTTGATTATGGAATAGTAGTTAAATTATTGGAAAGTATTATTAATATACATTTTTCTTTATCTGATAAATATAAAACTATGTCTCAAAATATAGCAGATCAGGTTAATTACAGCGAAGAAACATCAGAATTATTATCATCTGATAGTGAAAAAAAAATAAAAGAATATAATAAGAATAAAGAAGAAGAAAAACAAAAAATAGATTCAATATTTTTATCACATAATCAATAATTATTTTTACTAATATAATATATATAAATGTCAGAAGTTGAAAAAAATGATAATACTTCATTTATAATAAATAAAGAAACAAATTTTTGGACTGATGATGATGATGTAATATTAAAAGAATGGGTTGATAAATCAGCTTGTTTTAAATGGCTTCATGAAAAATCATATAAAGTATATAAAAAACAATATTTTAGATTAATGATACCTGTAATAATTATTTCTACTCTTACAGGAGCAGCAAACTTTGCTTTAGAACGTATTCCATCACAAGTATATCAGGGATATGCTAGTTTAATTGTTGGAGGTTTTAATATTTTAGCTGCTATTATATCAACAGTATCACAATTTTTAAAAACTGCTGAGTTAAAAGAAGGTCATAATATTGCAGCCAGAAGTTGGGATAAATTTACTAGAATGGTAAAATTAGAATTACAAAAAAGACCATCTGAAAGATTACCTAAACGTGAAATATTTACAAATGCTATGAAAGAATATGATAGACTTGTTGAATTATCACCAGATATTCCTAGTAGTGTTATAGCAGAATTTAAAAATATTTATAAAAATGCTATTGATCTTATTAAACCTGAAATAGCTGGTTATATAGTATCTAGTAAAGTATATGAAATGAAACAAGCAACTTTTGATGAAAATAAAATTAAAATAGAACAAACTGTAAATAATGAAAATATACTTAAAATTGATTTTATAGAAAAATTTAAAGAAAAATATGGCAGAATACCAACAAATGATGAAATAAGTGATTATATAGAATTAAGTCAAATTAGTATTGCATAAATTATATTAATCTCTTTGTATATCTTTTATTTTTTTCTTGATAACCAGTTCTAGTTTCTGTATCGGAATCTGTTTTTTCTTTTTTAGTTTGTACATTTTCAGTCTTTTTTTCTTTTTTGATAGGAACACTATCTTGATTATCCAATTGTTTAGAAACTACAATATCAAAAATATCTTTTTTATCTAATTTAAATTGTTCGATTTGGTTGTTAAGAATATCATATAGATTACTATCAATAATATTATCTTTTTTTAATTTATTTATACGTGCTATATTTTCATAAAAATGCAAAATAGTATTAATATTTCTATTAAAATTATGTATTTCACTTAGATCTGTTTGTACTGTTTTATAAACATATCCATCATCATCTGTATATTGTGTTTTATCAGCATCTTTATTGCGTTGTTTAAAAACAGCAACTTCTATTGATTTAACTTGTTCTTTTGTTAATTTATATAATTTTTCTATCTTATCATATGTTATGCCTTTTGATAATTGATCATATATGAAATTATTAATTCTACATTCAATTGCATAACATGATCTAGATAATTTTCCAATCTTGTGTATTTGTTCCGCTGTCTTTCCTTCTTTAAGATTATCAATAACGAAATTATGTTCTTCATCGGTCCATTTATTCATTTTATATTTAATTAATTTTAATAATTGTTTTGTTCTTATATGTTTATTTTTATTAAAAAATATTTTTCATTTTTTATTTAAGATAAATAACTTATATATTATCAAACTATTAGATATACATATATAAATTTTATTTTTATTATTATATAATAGTTATATATGACTACTCCAGTTAAAGAACAAATTGGTAGACCATTTTTTACATTAAATCTTAATGCACCAGTTCCGATACCAAAAAGACCACCAATTTTTACACCATCAAACTTTAATCAGTTCATAAAAGTCCAAAATAATGTTCCAACAAAACCTACACCACCAGTTGTTTCACCTGTAGCACCTGTAGCACCTGTAGCACCTGTTACAACACCTCAAACACCTATATATTTTAAAGGAACAAATGGTAATATATTAAATATAAACGCTGCTGCTTTTGTACCTGCAGGTACAACATCTACAATGCCAATTACAGCACCTACAACAACACCAGTAGCACCTACAACAACACCAGTAGCACCTACACCACCTATAGCTACTGCAAAACCTGCAGTAGCTCCAAAACCTGCAGTAGCTCCAAAACCTGCAGTAGCTGCAAAACCTACAGTAGCTCCAAAACCTACAGTAGCTCCAAAACCTACAGTAGCACTACCGGTTGGACCTACACCGACACCACCGACACCAACAAGAAAAGAATATTTAGCAATGATGTCCGCAAAAATATTAACAGAAAGAATAGCAAAGTCAACACAAGCAATACCAGCACCTAGACCAATACCACAGACACCAACAGTAACACCAACAGCACCAGCAGCACCAATAGTAGCACCAGCAATACCAGCACCTATACAAATAAAAATACCTACAGCAAAAGTTGAATTAAAAAAAGATACTACTGTCGAGACTATTGAAAAAAAAATTATAGATATCACAACAGTACCTCCAATAGAAAATACAGTATATTTTACAAATCTTATACATATACCACAAGATAGACCACCTGTTACCAAAACAATTAACAAAACAATAAGTTCACAAGTAAGATCATTATTTATAAAAGAAATGGAAATATTAAATAATAAAAAATTACAAAATATAAATAATGGTCTGCAATATATTACTATAGATGAAATAGATTCTACAAACATTGATATGAATATTATAATTATAAAAGAACATTTAATTATTTTTTTAAGTCAAATATGTCCATTCAAACCACTTAAAGATACAAATGGAGTTGAAAGAAAAAGTATAGATGATCTTAATATAGATGATATATCAGAAGTTGTACCAGGTGGATTTTTTTCATTAGTAAAACCAACTGATATTGGAAAACAACTATACAAACATGAAATATATGGAATTAAAAATGAAAAATTAATTGACATAAAGAAGTTATGTGTAGATGTAAATAAATTGAAACACCGTATAGAAAATAATAAGAATGATATTATGACGGATCCTATAAAGTTAAAAGAGTTAATTGACATTTGTAGAAAAGTATATGAATTTGTTAAAGAAATTATAAAAACAAAAGATATACCGATTATGTATAAAATTGGTGATGATCCTCCATTTATTGCTGATGCTACTTTTACAAAAACACCCCCGTTAACAGGTGGTATGAAAATGTTATATATGCAATATAGAGAACTGAAAGAGAAACCATTTTTAACAAATGAAGAAAAACTATTAAAACATAAAATCAAGAAACAAATTAAACAACAATATTAATATGTGTTTAATTACATAACTTATTTATTATATATAAAATATATATAATGAATAAATTTACAAAACAAAAATATATTTTGATATCTATAATTTTTATTATAAATATAATCTTGTCTTTATTGAATATAATATATATTAAATATTGGTATGTATTTATTTTTATTCTAGCATTATCATCAATTATGAATTCAATGTATGCTATATATTTACTAATTAATAATAATATACAAAAAAATAAAATAAATAAAATAGATAAAATAACCAATAAAAATATTGCATTAATAGTACCATGTTATAATGAAACAAAAGAAGAGTTAAATATTACATTTGATTCGATATATAAACAACAAGATTTTGATAATAATAAATTTTTATTTATAATATGTGATGGAACAAATAATACAAGTAAACAAGTTTTTGATATATTTAGTAATTCAATATCAAATATAACATATATTATTGATGCGTATAAGACTTGGGATAATATTTTTGAGAATATAAGTATATGTAGTGGAAGAAAAAATAACATTAATTTTATGATATTTATTAAAGATAAAAACAAAGGAAAACGAGATAGTTTAACAATGATTAGAAGATTATTATATTATTATAATAGAAGATGCGATGAGGATATTAATATACATAATAATATATTAAAATATTTTGATAAAAAATTATTAGATTTGTTTATATCACAATTAAATAACTCCTTTATAGAAGTAAATAATAGAGAAAATCTTTTACATTTGATTAAAGATACTAGTGATAATGCATCTATAAATTCTGGTTCATCTGATATAGATACATGTATTATAGAATTAGAAAAAATAAAAGAAATTACTAATACTGATAATATTAATAGTAATATATTTCATTATATTTATGGTACTGATGCTGATACAGAACTAGATAAAAAATGTATATACAATTTAATAGAATATTTATCAAATAGTGATTCAGAAACAGTTGCTGTTGTTGGTTTTGTTGATATATATATGAAAGACACAATATTAAATCCATTAAAATTATATCAATATTCCGAATATTATGTTGCTCAATTATTGAGACGCAATTGTCAATCAATATTAACAAAGAAAGTAAATTGTTTATCTGGATGTAATCAATTATTAAAGATATGTGAAGAAACATGTGGTGATGAAATTTTAGATTTATTTAATAAGAAACCCAATATTGATGATAATATATATAAACAAATTTTAGCTTCAGCTAGTGAAGATAGAAATCATGTAACATATATGTTCAAAATATTCCCATATGTAAAAACAGTTCAATGTATATCAGCAAAAGTATATACAAAAGTACCTTTAACAATAAAACATTTTATTTCTCAACGTAAAAGATGGATATTAGGAACTATAGTTAATGATTTATTATTACTAGTTAATAAAAATCACTCTAAAATAGAAAGAATACAATCATTTATTAATATATTTATAAATGCATTATCATTATATATTTTCATATCTACTATTTTATTTTTAATATCAATAATTAATGGTGGAAATATGATAATGTTATATTTATCAATTATAATGATGATACCAATAATATATAATTTATTAACACCATTTATTAAATATAGAAATTCTGTACATAGAATTATTTATTATTATATTAGTTATATATGTTATTTATTTATGGGTCCAATAGTAAATATATGTTTACATTTTTATACTTTGTTTAATATAGATAATTTTAGTTGGAACATGAATATAACTTAAAATAATAAAAAGTATTTTATAACCATATGATATATAATGAATGATATTTTGGAAAAATTATTTTTGAATAATAATAAAGTAATGTATGGTGGTGGTTATAAATGGACTACTTTAGAACATAATGGTGTTTTATTTCCAGAAGAATATAAAGAACATAATATACCATTAATATATGATGGAAAAAAAATAAAATTAACAAAAGAACAAGAAGAAGCAGCAATGTTATATGCAAAATATATATATTCTGATTATATACAAAATAAAACATTTAATAAAAATTTTTGGAATGATTGGAAAAAAATATTAGGTAAAGATTCTGATATAGTAAATCTAGATTTATGTGATTTTTCAGAATATCATCAAAAATTATTAGATGACAAACAAATAGAAAAAAATATTACTATTATAACAGAATCTGAGTCGAATGATAATGTTGATACTGGATTAAGTAGAGTTAATTATAATATTACAACTGAAGAAGAAGAAAAATATAAAACAGCACTTGTAGATGGTAAACAACAACCTGTTGGAAATTATAGAATGGAACCACCTGGTCTATTTATGGGAAGAGGTGATAATCCTAAAATTGGTAAAATAAAACCTAGAATATATCCAGAAGATGTTACATTAAATATAGGAAAAGAAGCACCTATACCAAAAACATTAGATAAACATAAATGGGGGAAAATAATTCATGATCGTCATGTTGAATGGTTAGCTTCTTGGAAAGATATGATTACAGGGAAAACTAAATATTTATGGTTAGGTGCACATTCACATTTTAAAGCATCGAGTGATCTAGAAAAATTCGATTTAGCACGTAAATTAAAAAGAAAAATAGATTATATTAGAGAAGAAAATAATAAAAATCTAGATACTAATGATATTAAAATAAGACAAATCGCAACTGCTTTTTATTTTATTGATAATTTTGCATTGCGTGTTGGTGGTGAGAAAGGTGATAATGATACTGATACAGTTGGGGTTACATCATTAAGAATAGAACATATTGAATTACTTGAGAATAATACAATAGTTTTAGATTTTTTAGGTAAAGATTCTGTAAGATATTATAACAAGTTAACAGTAGATGAAAAAATATATAAAAATATATTAGAATTTATTAAAGATAAAAATAAACAAAATGAAATATTTGATTTTATAAATGCAAACGATGTTAATAAATATTTACAACAGTTTTTAAAAGGATTAACAGCAAAAGTATTTAGAACTTATAATGGTAGTTATTTGTTTCAAAAAGAATTAAGAAAAATAAATAATAGATATGATGGAAATACTGATATTAGTATATTAATAGATGAATTTAATAAAGCAAATGCAATAGTTGCAAAAAAATTAAATCATCAAAAAAATGTAGGTAAATCATATAAAGGTCAAGTAGATAAATTAGATGAACGTATTAAAAAAATAAAATCTAAATTAAGAAAAGCAAAGAAATCAAAAGGAGAAACTAGAGATGATAAGATAAATAAATTAAATGAACAATTAAAGAAAACAAAATTAAAAAAGGAAACTAAACAAGAAATGAAAAATATATCATTAGGAACCAGTAAACAAAATTATTTAGATCCTCGTATAACAGTTGCTTTTATTAAAAAACATAATATTCCAATCGATAAGGTTTTTAATAAAGCTTTACAAAAGAAATTTGAATGGGCTATGAATGTTGATGAAGATTTTAAATTTTAAAAATTGAATAGTAATTAAATTAAATTATATTTAGACTAATATTAAAATAAATCAATCGATCATGATACACAAAGAACTTAAATGTATGATGTGTTCAAGTGAATGGATATATTCTAAATCAAGACAATCAACACCATTCTGCGAATCATGTTATATTAATCAACATAACTGTGTTATTGAATATCATAATATACAAGATCAGGCAAAAAAAGATATACATAATGGTAATATATATGATGGAATACAAAAATTAAAAATAACAATTAGTTTAAGAAATAAAGTTATGAATGAATTTTTTGAAAATCATACTAATAATAGTCATATTAGATTTGCTAATGAATTTTTACCTAATTTAATAAATATGTTAAATGGTGTAAGAAATCGAGAAAGTGCAATAAATATATGGAATAATGAGTTTAACAAATTACCAAATTATAATATTTAATTATTGTGTAATAAAATATTTTTTTATTCTTAAACATTAAATATATAGTATATTTAATGGTAAACAAACTTCCTCAAAATCTAGACAATCCCATAGATAATATATTGAATAATATAGTTGATACACAATTAAATTATTATAAACAACTTAATTTAACACCAAATATATTAACCACTATAAGTCTATTACTTGGTTTATTAACATCATATTATGCATACAATGATAAATATATTATCGCATCTATATTATATTTATTATCATATTATTTTGATTGTGCTGATGGTAAAATGGCAAGAAAGTTCAAAATGACTTCTAAATTTGGAGATTTTTATGATCATGCATCTGATATAATTAAGAATATTATACTATATTACATATTATATAATAAATTAAATGAAACAAATAACAATAATATTAAATTATTAATAATTGTAATATTAATAATTATATTTATATTGACATTAAGTCATTTAGGTTGTCAGGAAAAAATATATAGAAACAATAAAAAATCAGAATCATCTACATTGAATATAACAGAAAAGTTTATTTTTATGGATTGTAATGAGCAAGTAAAATACACGAGATATTTTGGTCCGGCAACAATAAATGTATATATTATATTAGTATTGTTATATTTGGCATATAAAAATTAAATATTTGGTTCTTAATTATTCTTTAATATATCTTGTATTGTTTGATATGGTTTTTCAAGATATTTACCTAGAACATGTTTAATTGTTTTCCCATTAATGTTTCTATTGAATAATTTATTAAAATATGTATCACTATTTGTTTCTTTTATTTTATCATATATTTCAAGTGTATCATTCAATTTATCTTTCTCTTCAAGATATATTTTAAGTAACACAATTAAAAAGAATTCATTCATTTGAGGTAATTTATTTTGTTCTTTCATTTTATATACTCTTGTTACAAATTTTTTAAATTTATCTAAACATTCTACACATTTTTCTTTTGTAAAATCAAATTTATCAGATTTTTTCTTATTTAATAATTCATCTTTTATAAGTTGATCAGTTATCAATCCTACATCAAAATTATTTTCTTTAATTATAATAAGACATCTTAAAACAAAAAATATTAATGATGTTAATTTAGTTGCTATTTTTTTTGTTTTAATATCTATAATATCATTAATTCTTTTAAATACATCGTGTGATTCGTATGTTTTATATTTTAATAGATTATAATCTCTAAGTGTATTAATTAATGGACTATCATAATTACGTATTATATCTGTAGATGATACGCGTTCGCCTTTTTGTAAACGTAAAAACATTTCATTTTTAACTTTATCAAATACATCATCCATTTTTTTGTTAAAATTATTGATTTTAATAATTATTAATTTCTTATTATTAAAAGCTGATAGTTCTTCTTTAGTCATATATCTATGTGTTTTTGGTAACTTATCAAGTTCATCTGTTTTTGTATAATATACATCAATCGGATTATTATTTTCTTGTTTAAGATATCTAATATAGTGAGGAGAATCTTTATTTATAGGTGTACATTCCATGAAATGTTTTAAAACAGTTAGACGATGTTGACCATCCATACATTCATATTCATAGTTTTTATTATTTGATTTAATAAGAATTATTGGAGGTATAATATAGTTATTTAAAACTGAATCTATAAATAGATCTTGCTTATCATTTGACCATGTAAATTCACGTTGATATGATGGACTAAGATTTAGTTCTTCTGGATTTTTTAAATAAGTTTCATATATGTATTTGATTTCATATGATGCAAATTCGTATTTTAGATTTTTAAGCATTTTTAACTTTGCTTCGTCTGAATCAAGAACTAATTCCTCTTCTGAATTGTCTATTTCTTCTTTTTGCTGTGATGTATTACTCATTGTTTCATCATCACTTGATATATTATCTTTATCATGTGTTTCTTTGCATATTTTAGAACTAGATTTTGACATATTTATATTATTTTATATATATGTCAATTGTTAAATAAAATTAATAATTATCAATTTTTTTATAATCATATTTATTAAAAAATTCATAATTGTTAAATTTTTATAATTATCAATTATCAAAATTTTTATATCGTATAATTATATAATTAAATGTTTAATAACAATGTATTTAATAACAATGTATTTAGAATAACTGGATTAAATATACAACAAATAATATTAATTATTATAATATGTATAATTGTTTATATTTATTTTTTAAATAGAAGAGAAAATATTAAATCATCTTACATGTACATACCAAATTGTAATATGTTAAATGATAAAGAAATGTGTAATGACACTAATGCGTGTTATTATAACAATGGTTGTTATTATGATTGGCCTAATTTGCAAATAAATTATTAAATTTAACAACTAGTTCTTTTAATTGTACTCCATTATAATTTTCTAGTATAGTATGAAAAATTTTTCTGACTTTATCATAATTTTTTATCAATAAATCACTATCATCATCAAATTTTTCATATATTTTATAACAAAAAAGATTCACTATATTATTTCTTATTCCATATTTATCTGTATATCTTTTAATATCATTATGGTTCAATAGTCTATCAGAAAATAATAATTTAATATATTTTTTTATTTCTGTAGTATCAATATTTTCTTTTTTTAATCTATTTTGAAAACGCTGAACATGATGATAATTCAATTGTATATATTCTGAATCATCTTCATATGTATTGAAATTATCAATTATTGTACCAAAATAAGATATATATTTTAATACTTCTTTTTTATCATTTTCATTAATATCGTCATAATTTTTACCGAATATAATTATACTACTATCATTATTTAATTTATTAATTTTTTCAATGTTGTCTACTTTTTTATTATTGATATTATCGTTCTTAATACCTTCATTAATTGAATCTATTATATCAGACATATCATCATCAGTTAAATTATTATATTCACGAATAAAAATTTCAGTTTCTGAAAATAATCTTTTTTCTTTATCAGTTAATCCTATAACAGTTTTATTAGTTTTATTTCTTATTCTTTGTGCATTAATAGCTTTACCATCATAAAATACATATGTATTATCATCAACTTTAACACCAAAATTATCTTTAATAAATAATTCGATCGCATTAATACGATGTTGTCCATCAAGAATATAATATTTATCATTTTTTATGTTAAGTATAACCGAACCCAATGGCTTGTTTTCAAAAATAGATAATATAAATTTTGCATTTTGATCATTTGTCCATTCTTTTTCTCTCTGACACGGAGGAATACTAAAACCATTTTTTAATGTATATTCTGTAACCCAATTTATATTAACTATACGTGAATCAAAATTACCATATCTAATTATTCTATTCATAATAATTACTATAATAATATAGTATTAAATATATTTAAGTAGTTAGTTGATGTGTCAATTTTTTTAGAAAGATTATTAAACTTACTAAAAAAAATTCAGGCAGATTTTTGCTTTATAAATGCTGCGTCAATTTTTTTAGATGATTTTTAATAATACAAAAGTAATTTATTTTTTCATAGTTTTATATTTGATATATATTATCTTTTTATATTATTTTTACATCTTTATTCATAGTTTATTATCATATCTATAATGTCTTTTTATTTATATTTTAAAAATAATTATTTATATATAATAATGTATATATAGCGTGACTTTATGAACAATTATTATTTTATTATTAATTTATCATAGTTTTATATTGTATGTATAATATCTTTTTATGTTATTTTTTCATTAAATTTTCATTATTTTAGATTACTTATATACATTTTATGTAAAAATAAAAATCTTAACTTGTCAAACCGGAACCACCCACGAATCCAGACCTGTCTACACACAAACTTTTGAAAGCAATTTTCATAGTTTTTTCTAGGGTCTATAGTATCTTTTTGTAATACTTTTATGGTTTTTTCATTCATAGTTTTTTCTTGTATCTATAGTAACTTTTTATGTTATTTTTGGGTTAAAAATTAGAAATTTTTAATATTAAATTCATAGTTTTTTCTAGGATCTATAGTATCTTTTTGTAATACTTTTTATAGTAGATTATAATAAATTTATATCTATATATTAACTTTTTATGTTAATTATAAGAATACGTAAAAATAATATATTTTTATTTTATACTTTATTATAAATGGATAATGATACATATTCAGTAAATGTAGATTCAATAGAAACTCTATCATCTACAAATACACTAGATACCATTGGAAAAGACGATATTAATATAAATAATTTTATAGAATCATCATCAGAAACAATAGATGATTATAGTTTCTATGAAAATGATAATGATCCATATAGTATTGAAAATTTTGCACAATATACATTAGATAAATGGTATAAACTAGTTAAAGATCATGAAATAATTAATCTTAAAGGTGAAAAATATAATTGTTATAAAAAAACATGGTTATTTCATTTTAGTAAATTAGAAATATTATATTATAAAAGAAGTAATATTTTACCAAAGACAATAACTAGAAGATTACATAGAATATTAGATCAAGATAAAGATTATTTTTTTAAGTTGTCTAATAGAAGTCCTAAAGATATTCTAGAATATAAAGGTGAATATAAAATTAATGATGATGAACATAGAACAATAAAGGTAGAAAAAAAATTAAAACAATTAGAAATACTTAGAGTTAATAAAATAGATCAAATAAATATGTTATTAAGATCAAGTAAGAGAACTAGAGAAGATATGAAATTATTCTTTGCTGATAAAACAAATAAAAATAAATTATATCTAGTATTTCAAGAATGGGCACCTAATCTTGGAATATCAACTGAATACAGATGTTATATTAAAAATAATAAACTAATAGGTATATCTTTATATAAACCAGAATATTATTCTACTAGAACTATTATACCATATGAAATTATAGATTTTTTTGTAACTCAAATTATAGATTTATTCAAACAAATTGATTTATTTACATATGTAGTAGATGTATATATATTAAATAATGATCAATATAATGTATATTTAATAGAAATAAATCCTTTTGATGAACATACTGATACTTTTTCTTTTGATTTTGATACTATATATAATTCAGATACTCTATTAATAACATTATAATTAGAAAAATATAAATAAAAATATATAAGTAAATAAATTAATATATAATATATTTAATATTAATGGATACTAATATAAATGAAAATTTTAACCATGATAAAGAGAGTATAATATATAACTCAGATGGAATAAATTTTGTATTAAAAAATAATAAAATAAATAATAATAAAATAAATAATAATAATCCTACAGTTATGACTCATAATATATCAAAACCATTAATTGTCTTTCCAAATATAGATTATACACGTAAATATGAATACAATGGATGTTAGATGTTAAATATTTCATCAAAAGTCAAATTATATTGTTGCATTAATATTTCTAATGGTTTAGCCTTTTCATATATAATTGTTTTATATAATTCTATAGATTGATCAGATAATAGATCTCCATCTTTTATTATTTTTTTATGTATTTTTCTAAATATTTCAGCTCCTAACTTATATCCTAAAGCCTGTCCTGGTATAGTTACATAACGATATACTTCTGATTCAATTGATTTATCAGGCATTGCTAAATAAGTTTTCATATATTGTATTATTTCAGATGGTGATTTACCACCGATGTGAATAGATATATCTACAATTACACGTAATGTACGTAATATCTCATATTGTAATTGCCCTATTCTTTCTAAATTAGTATATTTTGGTGATAATTTTTCTGTAAATAATGCCCATCCTTCATGAAATCCACTTGTAGTACCAAACCAACTATATAAAACATCATATCCATCAGATTTATCATGAACAGCATAGCTTACTTGAGTATGATGACCAGGTACAGCCTCATGTAAAGTTAATGCTAAAGCTTGATATCTATTTATTTTTTCCCAACCATATGTGTTTAAATAAAATGTATCATATGCCCAGTAAGCACCAGCAAGATCTTTATTATCAATTATTGTTAGATTAGGTTGAACATATTCCTTAATTTGTTTAATATTTATAAAAAAATCATTCATAGTTGCCATAATTTCTTTATGGTGATTTATAAATTCATCTTTAGTTTTATATTTATATTGTTGGTCTAAATCTAAATTTTTAATAATGTCAGATATAGTGTATTTAACTAAATCAGGTCTTTCTTGTTTAATTATTTCTTTCATTTCTGTTAATAATCTATTTAACTCTTTTTCAGCCCATCTCAATAAAATATTTATTTTCGATAAATTTAATTGTAAACCAGTATGTATTCTTAAACAATGAAAATAATATTCATTATTTAAATTATAACATCCAGGATTTTGTGTTGTTGTTATTTGTGTTGCTAAATATTTGATATATTTTATATTCTTTTTATTTGCCTTATCAAATATTTTGAATATTTTACAATATTTAATATAGGTCTCTTCTGTATTACTTGGTATTGCTAATATTTCTTCTTTTGTTAATTTTTTAAAATTAGATGTAGATAACCATTTACTTATTAATTCATTATTAAAGAAATTTCTTAAATCACTGATTAAAATAAACTTCCAACATTTTTTTATTATATTTGGTATAACTTTAATTTGTTGTCTTTTTTTGTATAAAATATCAAACATTTCTAAATCAAATAAATAAGGATTTCCTAATATAAAATTAATATTTAAAAATGGATTATCATAGTGATTATTACCTAATAAGATATAAACTAAATAATATTGATTAACAATAGTATTATATAAAAAATTAAAATGTATATCTGTATTTAGACTTTTTTTATATTGTTTAAAAATTCCTAAAATATTTGATTTTGAATTTAATAAATCTAATACTATTGTGAATGAATCAAATGGTGATATCTTAGATTTTATGTTTTCAATACCTAGTTTATTTATATCATCTACAAGATTAAGAATTGACATATATTATATATTAATATTTCTATTTATCTTTTAGATAATTATAATAAAAATTGAAACAAAACATAGTTATAATTATATAATAAAATAGTACTAATATATCTATATAACACTCATGGCGGGTATTTCTCTTGTTAAGATTTACGATATTAGTCGCAATGGTCAAGTTTTTGATTTTATGGATGGTCCGCCATTTGTTACAGGTAAGTTGCATATGGGGCATCTTGCAATTGGTTCTATTAAGAGTGCAATTTTGAATTATAAGAGTATGTCTGGTTATTCGTGTAACAATAAGTTAGGTTATGATTGTCATGGTGTTCCAATTGAAAGCATTGCCAACAAAGAGTTGGATATTAAATCATCTGATGATCTTGAACGTATTGGTATTGTTGAATTTAATAATTATTGTAAAAAGAGAATTAATGATTTTGAACGTGATTGGGAACCTATTTATAATCGTATTGGTAGACTTGCAAATTTTAATGATGTTTACAAAACTATGGATGTTAATTTTATGGAAAGTATTTGGTGGGCATTTAGTTCTCTTTATGAAAAGGGACTTGTATATCGTGGCTACAAAGTAGTTGCATATTCTTATCCTCTACAATCACCACTATCTAATTCTGAAGAATCTCAAAATTACAAAGATATTTCTACTAAAACTGTTTATGTTCGTTTCAAGATTACCAATCATGATAATACATATATCGTTGCGTGGACAACTACTCCTTGGACACTTGTTGCAAATCTTGCTCTATGTGTAAACAAAGATCTAGATTATGAATATGTTATGACTGAATCAGGTGATACATATATTGTTGGAAAAGATAAACATAAGAATTGTGGTCTAAAAGTAACAAATATTATTAAGACTGTTAAAGGCAGTGAACTAGTTGGTCTTACTTATGAACCAATTTATAATTATTACAATAATGATCGATTTTATCATATTGTATGTGATAATTATGTTCAAGAATCTGGAACAAATGGTACAAATATTGTACATTTGGCGCCTACATTTGGTGAGGATGATTATCGTGTATGTATGGAAAAAAATATTGTAACAAATGATATTATTGCTGAATTAGATCCTATTGATAAGAATTGTAAATATAATTCAGTTATTGCATGTTATGCTGGTATGCTTGTATTTGATGCCGAACAACAAATCTTTAAGGATCTAAAAGAAAAGAAATCAGTTGTTAAGATTCAATCAATTAATCATCAATATCCTCATTGTTATCGTACTGATACACCATTGATCTATCGTACATGTGAAAGCTTTTATATCAATGTACAAAAGATTAAAGATAGAATGATTGAACTAAATAAAGAAATTAATTGGATTCCTGAAAATATTGGTTCTGGAAGATTTTATCAATGGCTTGAAAATGCCCATGACTGGTGTGTATCTCGTACCAGATTTTTTGGAACTCCTATTCCTGTTTGGATTTCTGATAATGGTAATTTACTTGTTATGGATTCTATTAACAAGTTACAATATTATTCTGGTGTATGTGTTACAGATCTACATCCAGAACAAGTAAATATGATCGAATTTGATTATAATGGACAACATTATAAACGTGTAAAGGATGTATTTGATTGTTGGTTTGAGAGTGGATGTGTTCCATTTGCACAACATCATTATCCTTTTGAGAACAAAGAATATATTGATTCAAAGAAATCGATGAGTGAATTTATTGCAGAAGGAGTTGACCAGACACGTGGTTGGTTTTATACTCTAATGGTTCTATCAGTTGGATTGTTTGATAAAAAACCAGCTGATAACATTATGGTAGTTGGTCATGTTCTTGGTGAAAATGGAAAAAAAATTTCAAAGAAGGATGGTAATTATATTGATGCAAATATTTTAATCGATAAATATGGCGCTGATGCTATTCGTCTATATTTGCTCCAATCACCTCTATCATATGCTGAACCTCTTGCATTTAAAGAATCAGATCTTCAGGATATCAAACAAATTCTATATAGATTTAAGAATGCTGCTGAATTTCTAAAAGAACATACTCACCATATGAAACTAAACAATATTGACTTTGATAAGAATATGTACATTAATGCAACCAATCCAATGGATTGTTGGATTCTAGCATATTTTAATCAATGTGATAAGATGATTAATACATATATGAATAACTATAATATTTCAAAGACTGTTAAATTATTAATTGATATGATTGAAAATATCACTAATTGGTATCTAAAGTTTAATCGTGATCGATTTAAAGGAAAATGTGGAAATGAAGAATGGATTATGTCAACATCTGTTCTAAATTATGTTGTAACAACATATATTAAACTATTAACACCATTTGCACCTTTTACAACAGCAGATATTCATAAGCTATTATGTGATATTAACAATGATAATACACATTTATTGGAACAAGAATATACCAATAAGAATGATTTTAGTAAATTTAATCATTACCTAAAGAGTTTTGAATTATTACAACGTATTTCACGTCTTGTACGTGCAGCACGTATTACAACACCAAAACATACATCAACAAAAACACCTATTAAATCATGTACAATCTACTTGGATTCATTGGATGATATTAATCGTGTATCTGAAACGATTGATAGTATTCAAAGTGAACTAAACATTATTAATATTGAATATAAGATTCTATCAGACAATATTACATATCGTGTAGTTGGAGACCGTGCATCAATTGGTAAACAATACAAGACACAAAGTAGAAATATTATGAATGAATTGGAAAAAATTGTTTTAACTACAAAGACAAAGAATGATATTACTCTAAATATCGACAACAAAACTATTATTATTACTGAGAATCAATATACAACAGAACCAATTTTTGAAGAAAATGATTACTTTGATAAAGATATTATGACAAAGATTGATTTCACATATGACGAATCTATTCAGAAACTATATCATCTTAAGAAATTTGTTTCAGAGATTCAACAACTAAGAAAGAAAATGGGTTTACATGTATGGAATAAGATTTCTATTGAGGTTGCAAATGATGAACTTGGAATTGTTCAAGATAATATCGATTTTATTGTAAAGAGACTTGAATGTGAAGTAAATATTAATAGTCTAAAACAATCAGATCAACAATATATTTCAGATTGTGATATTGAGAACTCTCCTAAGATTATGTATTCAGTATTTATTTATTAATGTTTTATTAAAGAAATAACTTACACGCCAATTATTGTTTAATATTTCGTGTTTACTTATATTTTTTAAATCGTCCATCATATTGTTATATAACACAACCATTAATAATTTATCTTCTTGATAAAACTTAAAATCTTCATTTGAAAATAATCTATCTGCAGTTACCCAATATCCATTAGTATCACGAATACCTATTTCTGACGTTATATGATAATAGTCATGGTTCTTTAATTCATCCCAAATCGCATATTTACCAAAATCAAAATAATGACTTGGTTGTTTATAATCTATATTTTTTGTTATATTAGATTGTAATTTATTAATTATATTATTAAAGATATTTAACATTAATTTAGTTTTTTTCCTACTTATCATAATACCATTAGATGGATTTTTATAACCTTGTTCTGGAAAACATTTATTACCTGTACAACCATAACCAATATAATCATATTTATCTAATAGATTATATAGTTTTATTGGTGATGATAATAATATTGTATCCGCATCGAGATAAAACCCACCATATTTATATAATAACATAATACGATAAATATCCACACGTTGAGCCAATAATAACTTTTCTAGATTATATATTTTATTAATCTGTTCTAATTCTGGTAGATATTCGTTTATGTTATTTTTATTTAATATTATTAATGTAAAATCATAAGAATTTTTTTTAATTGTATCTATACATAGACTTATATATGCTGGTCTATTATTTTCACCATTTAAATCATCCCAATATATCCACATTGGATTATGAATATTTATGTTTGTATTCTTCCATATTATTTTATTATTTTTAACTATGATCAAAATAATTAATAAAATAATTAATAAAACAGTTAATAAAATAAATATTACTTTGGACATATAATATTTATCTATATATTATATGACAAAAAATTATTCAATCAATTCATATTCAATAATTTCATCTGGAGTAATATCTAATTCATTTATTTCTAATTCATTTATTTCTAATTCATTTATTTCTAATTCATTTATAGTATATTCAATAATATCTATGTTTTTATTTTCATCATAATTATATATGTATTCATATTCTATATTATTTTCTATATCTAAATCTTCTGCAGAAGTACATTTTGATAAAGGTGATGGAATATAAGTTTTAGGAGTATCATTATGAAATTTAACACGAGTATTTTTATATTGATCGATCAAATAACGAATGTGAACCATATATACAATATGTCCTAATTTTACTATTTCATCATGGTCTGTAATGCTTTCTAAATAAGTTTTAAGATCGACATTATAATTATTCATATATATATTATAAATATAAAAATAAAGAAATTTTTGCGTAGATTTTATGATAGACATAAATACAAATCTGTCTGAATTCTTTGAAGGAATGAATAATAAAAATTGACGCAGAAATTTTGATTTATAAATTAAAAATCTGCCTGAATTTTTTTAGAAGTTTTCTTAAGAAACCTTCTAAAAAAATTGACGCCTAAACATATTAAACAATAAAGTATTATTATTAATAGTAATATAATAAACCATGCTATCCGACTATCAAAAAGTATCTCTATTTAATGAATGTTTTGATTTTCAAACACATAGTGATTTTTCAGATAAAGCATGTCTAAAACTTAGATTAGATCTTATTGATGAAGAACTTACTGAATTGGAAGATGCTTATAAAAATAATGATGGTGTAGAAGAACGAGATGCTTGTGCTGATATTTTATATGTTGCATATGGTATGGCATATGTATATCAAGTTAATTCAGATGATTTTATGAGTGATAAATATAATATTCAACCAAATGGTAATACATTATTTACTAATTTAAATTATACTTATACGATTAATGATAGAAAACTTGTTTTAGAAAAACTACGTGAAACATTTAAAAATCTTAAAAATATAGAATACATAACAGATAAAAAAACAGAGATTATGACATTATTACATGAAATAATTTATCTTACATATACATTTCAATATATTAGTAGTTACGACTCAGATAAAATTTTTACAATAGTTCATGATTCAAATATGTCTAAATTATGTAAAACAGAACAAGAAGCTCAATTAACAGTAGATGACTATACTAAACAATATCAAGAAGGATCATCGAGATATGATTCACCATATTATTATATAAATAAACATGGTTATTATGTTGTTAAAAATCGATCAACCGGAAAGGCATTAAAATCAATTAATTACATAAAAGTAGCATTATAATTTTTTTATTAAAATATTATTTTAATTTACTATTAAATTAAAATAAAATATTTATTTAAGCTCTACCAACAGAACGAGATGATTTATACCAAGCGAGTGCACATAAGCCACCAAGAACTTGAGCAACAACATATGAACCAAGTTGTGTTGAGGTGAGATCACCTTTAGCATAGAGCATAGCACTTACAGCAGGATTGAGATTACCACCTGAAACTTTAGCTGTTAAGAAAATGCATGCAGCTAAAGCAATTGAGATTGGGATAGCTTCACCTGTAGCAAGAATTACACTTAAGAATACAAATGTACCGACAAATTCGGCAGCAAATTTATGAACATCCATTTATATATTATTATATTTACAAAAAAATATATTTTATTATATTTATATATTTATAAAATATTAGTATATAATGAAAATTTATAGTGGTGCGGGGATTTTACCAGTAATAATAATAAATAATAATAAATATTTCGTAACTTTTGTAAGTGGTAAAAATTTAGTAACAGATGCTGGTGGAAAATTAGAAAAAAATGATTCTATATTAAAAACAGCATGTAGAGAATTATATGAAGAGTCGCGTGGATTAATAAATATTAGAGAAGATGTAGTAAATACTAATTCTATATATATTGATGTAAAAAAAGATAACAAATACTACAGATGTTATATTATTTTAATCAATGATTTTGATATTAAATACTATTATAAAAATTATAAGATTATCAATAATTTTAATTATAATCCATTTAGTGAAACGTATGGAATAAAATTATTAAGATTAAATAAATTATATTATGATAAAGATGATAATATGTTTATGAGAGATATAGATAATAAAAAAATAAAAATATCAATGAGATTAAATAATATTATTACTAGAATAAAAAATAAAAATCTAGTTTTAACTATAAATCCAATAAATCTAAATAAAACAACAACGAGTATAAAAACTTATGAATATTATACTAATAAAATAATAAAATTAAATAATTTAACAACATTCAGTTTGTAAATATTACATATTACAAGACCCTACTTTATAATACCATATTTTATTTGTACAATTTGGTGGTATCATTGGTTTACCATTTGAATCTTTTATTAATTTTTTACCAATAGGATTACCACTAATATCAGTACAATATAAACAAATATTACATGAATCTTCTAATGGATTATATATATTATTGCTTGGATCAGACCATTTACATTTTGTAATTTTATCATCTCTAATAAATCCTTTTGCAAATTCTAATAATAATGGTACACCACTTGTGTCTATTAAATATTCATTTTTATTAAAAAAATAAATTATTAATATTAAAATTAATATTAAAGCAAGTATATTACTTCTATTCATATATATTATATATATAATTTATTTAACAAAATTTTCTAATTGTTCTATAATATAATAAGTTGGTAAATAGTAGTTATTTATAATATAATTCTGTTTATTTATATAATATTTTAACATATCAGAAACACTTGTAGCGATATATGTACTTGATAGTATTTGTAATTTTGAAAATGGATAATATGTATTACTAGTAATTATATTATTTAATTTAGTTAGTTGATAATGATTTAATGGTAAAAATAAAGTGCCATTGGTAATTGGCTGCTGTATATTTGTTATTGGATTAAATAATGGGCAGTTTGTTTCATAATAAAGGTGAATACAATAATTCATATATTATAAATAATATTTTTTATATTTTATATTATACATATTATATATGAACGTATTATTTATTTTACATTTTACATTATTGATTTTGCCATTTATTTTAATTGTATTATTTTATCATAATTATAAACTACCTAAACTATTTATTACAACATTACTTCTTATTTATTATTTTATACCAATCATTTGGATATTTAATAAAGATAAATGTCCGTTAACAGAATATGAAAAAACAAATGAAAATAAAGAAATATATAAAAAATTTCCAAATGCTCCATTTTTACCATTACACTTTAATACTTTTTTGGCATATACTTTTGATTTATTAAATATATCTTATAATAATGAAAATGTTCATAAATTGATAGTAGGATGGAATGTAGTTGATTTTATAATAATATTATTTATATCATTTTATAATAATCAAAAATAGTATTAATAAACGTTATATCTTGTTTTATTCTAGTTTCTAATGGTTGTATATTATTTTGTCCAGTAGTTTCTATTAAAATATAATCTTTACTTAATAAATTAGCATAATTTCTTAATGATCCCTTAATATCGGCACTTTCTGAGTAATCATAAGTAATATTATTTAATTCTTTATATTTTTTAGTTAATATCATAAACTTTTTATCATTTGATTCTATTTTATCATTAACGTTTTCTAACATTTTATTTGCTATATCTAATGATTGATCGGTTATTGATGGAGTGATAGTTGATCCTAAACTGTTTTTATTAATTCTATGATATCCCCAACCTTCATGAAAATCTAAAATAAAGTCAGATTGTTTAACTAATTCAACAATTTTATTTGTTATAGGACATTTATTTATTTTATTAATATTTTCTAGATCTTTTGGAAACTTTCTATTTAAATCTCCTATAAATGGAATTAATCGAATATTTAATCTTAATCCACAATAATTAACATTAGGTACACAAATTAGTTTTCCCTTTTTAAGTACAATATCTTTATTATTGAGTTTAGTAATAGTATTTTTAATAGCATATGATCCAGCTGGTTCATTACCATGAATACCACCCAATAATAATATAGTAGGACCATCTATTTTAGAATCATACACAAAATGTTCTATTGATGTATTTGAATTACATATGCGATATATCATTAGTATTAATATAATCAATACAATAATTAATATAATTAATATTAAATTATGATCAGACATTTTATAATATAATATAATAATATATAATATTAATGTCTACACAAATTTTATTAAAATTATTTGGTGGCGCAGATATAGACAAACAAAATATTACAAAAACAAAAAAATATATATTTATTGGTATATTTATAATTTTATTAATTACTATTTGTACTATAATTATAATTTTTACTAAAAAATCATCAAATAAACCAAAAACATTAGATGATGCTAAAGAACTTGCCGCAACAAATGCGGAATTATTAACAAAAGCAAAATTAGATGAATTAAATCATATAGATACACTCGCAAAATCAGATGCAAATGCAATAATCAAACCTTTTGCAGAAGCCAAACCAGAAGCCGAAGCCGAAGCAGAGGCTGAATCATATAAAATAGTTTTAAGACCAAATTAGATTCTTTATATTTTGATAAAAAAATAAACTGTTACATTATAGTTTGTATAGATATCATAAATTTTATTAATTTTATAATTTGTAAGTATTTTCTTGTCACGCAAAAAACTTTTTTTATTACAACTAATAATAATAATATTTTCAAAATTATTTCTGTTTATTTGTGTTGCTAAGTTTATGCCTAATCCAGACTTAGATGTATTAGTTATTAGTGTATAACCATTTGGTATATTTATAGAACATGTATCATAATTAATTAAATGGTTATAATTAATTAAATAGTTATAATTAATTAAATTATTAGTAGCATCATCAAAAATAGAATCAAAATCAGTAAACATAATATAATTAGTAGGTTTTAATAATGTACAATAGAATACCATTTCTCCACCAATAAAACATATATTTGAATTTGTATTATTAATCTGGAGTATGTTATAAATTTTTTCTTTTATTGATAAATCTGATTGTCTAAATGATAAAGGATTATAATAAATTACTTTATCATTTATTTTATCAATCATTTTACCATTACGTATAACATTATTATTTATTTCAAGATATACCAATGTCTTATCAAATACAAATTTAACATCAGAACCAATATCAAAACCGGTTTCGGTATATCTAAAAGACCATGAAAAATCAGTTACTCTTATTTCAGCAGAGAAATCATTTCTAAAAAATCCATTATCATATAAAAAATTGATTTTATAATTTATTTGATCTACTACTATTTTTTTATCATAATCAAGATTTTGAAAACAGAATGTCTGTCTTTTGGGATCAAGTTTATATACCTCTTGGTATGGATTGTGCAATTGCATATCAGCTTCAAAAGCATAATCTGCGACATTTTGCATTGCCATTTGATTGGGCAAAAAGTAATATTAAGATAATAGAAGATATTATAATAAATAATTTTTCAAATTTTTTTGATGATATAAAACTCAAAGAAATGAGCAATAATAATCATTATAAATTTGATGAAGGTGAAACAGAATCATTGAGTACTCTACCAGAACGAGCTGCAATATCAAAATTTTCAGTTATTTTAAAGAATGGCTTAGTATTACCACATGAATGTACAGATATATTTGATGACCAAGAATTTATTAATAAATACACGAGAAGAATAGAAAGATTTCAAAAAATAGTAAAAAATAACACTATTAAAAAGATATTTGTTATATCAAGTGATAAGAAATTAGATGTATCAAGAATAGAGAAAATATTAAATAATTATTGTAGTAATTTTATTATTTTAACTATAAATTATTCTGAATATCAATCTAAATGTAAAGATTTTGAATGGACTAGGTCATATATCGATTGGAGTAGTTTATTTAATAAAAATTGAAAAACTCAATATATTAATAATTATATATCAAACATAAAAAAATTATCAAAGATATCAAAGATGTCTGTTCTTTCAACAAACGATTCTGACACAATCATCAATCTAACACTTGTAACACATACACAAAAAAACTATTCTATTAAAGTTGGTACGTCGGTACATATCAGTGAATTAACTGATTATATCAGCAATCTACTCAAACTAAATGATTTCTCAATTGTTCACAAAAACAATGTATTGATGTATGGTACTATTGAATCAAACAATATTTCTGATTATGATGATATAAATGTTGTTCTAAAAGTATGTTCAGGTGTTGTTGGTTACATCAAAGATACACAAACATATTGTGTAGAAATACCAGAAACATTTGATATTGGTAAACTTAGATTGCTTGGAAGCGAAACATATTATGGAAAGACTATTGATGATATTAAGACTCTTTTTGAAGATCATAGTAATAATGGTCTATTTACAGTATCACATGAACAGGATAATTGTATTACAAAAAACAACAATCCATATTATTCACCAGAACTTGAAGAGATTCACAATGAAATTCAGAGAACATATGATCCTGATGATTTGAGAATGCTTGGAAAGAAATTTCAAATTGCAATGGAACAAAAAGTAGAAAAAGATACTAAAACGAATCAAAACAACTCAAAGATGAGAAGTAAAATTAGTGAATTAAAACAGAAGATGCAAGAATCAAAGGTTAAACGCAATCAAAAACTCTTTGGTATTAAAGAATCAGTCGTTCCTACTAAGAATAATATTTCAGAAAAAAATACTTTTGGGGGTTTTCGCAAAGGATTCTTGTTGTAGTATAAGCAATAATTTTTATTTAACTATCTAAGAATCCTTCATCTTCATTACGTTCAGCAAAATATTGATGTATATCATCTAATAATTGATGGGGACAATCTTTTGATGGTATAAGAACTCCAATATTATCATGTACTAGATGTGTATTTGGATCAAAATTATGATCAATAAGTATTTGCCATCTTTCACTATATTTTCTATTTTTTTTAGATCCATGAAAATAGTGTCTAATCATACCTGGAATATAACCAAAACGCATATTACTAACTTTATTTTGATATTCTAATACTGATTCTTTATATCCATCAGTTGATTTTTCATTTAATGCTTTAATACCATTTCCTAATAAACTTAACATCATAATATTATCACCTGATCCAAGAATAGATACTTCATATAAACCATTCATTTTTTCATATGCTTTACGAGTACACGCCCATGCATATCCTGGATGCCAATAGTTAATCCCTCTAGAACTATTATATGCGTTTGCATTTTTAATATATTGATATCCAGCACTATTAAATATCTGCATTGCTTTTTCATGTTTATCTAGATCAGCACAATGTGACCATAATTGCACTATATCATAACTACCATTTAATACTTTTAATGTATCTAATGCCCATGTAGCAGATTCGAATTCTATATCAGCATCTACCCAAGCAAAAGCTTTCCAATTATTTGGTAATAAATATTTAACACCTAAATTAATCATATTTTCTTTATGCCATATAGGAATTTTAGTATGTAATTGTAAATGATTCTTATTTTTTTTATCAGTTATAATATATTTCTGATTTGGATAAACTAATTCTACAACATAAAGAATAATATTTGTTTCCATTTCCATTCTTTTTATAAATTCACGAGCAAGAATATAACGACGTGCAAATAAACAAGGATTTGAAACAACCATAATAACATGTAATTTGTTTTCTATAGGTTCATTATTATTAATAGCATCTTTGATGGGGTTTCTTATAATTCTAATATTATCAATTTCAATACCATTTATTATGGTCATTTATATTATATATTAATTATTATATTCTTATATGTTTAACAAACTATTATTATTCTATTTATATTATTCTATTTATATTATTATATTATTCTATTTATGTTGTTTTTCATATTCTTGTTCTATTGATTTTATATTAACTTCTTTATAAGTTAATTTATAATATATAACATAAATTACTATTATTGAGCAAATAATTAAAATTGTTTTTTGAAAAGTGTTTAATTTATCATCAAATTTCATATATTATTTATTATTAAAATTTTATAAGATCTATACATATATTATCCATAGTAAAAAGTGATACATCATCAATATTTGTTTTTCCTTTTTTAAATTTAACATTATAATTTAATTTTTTTGTTAATATTTTATTAATTTCGTCAATATGTGCTAAACCACAATAAACAACTATTTTAGATTGTTTTTTTGTACTAAGTATATCATAAATTCTAACAAAACAATAAAAATCTAAAATAGAAGATAGTAAATCATCAAAATCAGATATAATATTTTTTAAAGTTAATTTATTTATATCTTTGGATGATTTTTTAAATTCCTTTTTATATTTTTTATTAATATGTAAAAATACTTTGAGTAATTTAGTATATATTGATTTTACTATAGGCATATCAAATAATTTACTTTTTATTGTGAAGAATTCATATAAATTTATTAAATGTATCATTATAGGTATACTTGAATTTTCCAAACTAGTTAAATCTAATAATTCTAATCGTAAATCTACAGCTATTACTTTATCCATATTTTCCAAATAAAATTTGCGCACATTTTTGACATGTGATGAATTAGGAAATAGTTCAATCATTTGTTTATTTAACGGTATTTCTTCTAATATTATAGAATATTTATTATTTAAATATTGTCCTAATAAAACATCAATAGTTAATAAATTAGAATTACCACAATCTTTATTATATTCATCATGCATATCAGCTATTAATAATATTTCTGTATCTGGAAAAATATTAGAATTATATAATATAGTATACCCAATAGCACCATATAATTTGATATTTGACATATATAATATAATAATATAATAATATTATCCATATGTTGTTTTAAGAAAATCTATAAAGAATTTCTGATTAATTTTTAAACATCCAGATAAACACTTTATTAAATAATTTTCAGATTGTTTATTTTTTTTATACATTGTTTTAATTGCTCTAGTTTTATGTGGATAATATATATAAACTATATCATTAACATCAATAATATTATCATCATTATAATAAATAATTCTATCATGATTTAATATATGACGAGTATAATACTTCTCACGTTTATCTAATTTAATTAATTCTTCCTGATCTACTTCTAATAATATACCATTTGTTTTATAATTGTTTTTATCATATACACCAAAATATTGACCATTATTTGAACATAAAATCCAATGACGCAATAGATTATTAATATAAACAGGAATTCTATTTCTTGATATATTTTTTAATTCTTTAACATATTTAGTATTTATTAAAGATCCATATCCAAATATATATATTGTCATATATATAACTAATAAAAAAATGAAAAAAGTAATATTTAATATGTATAATGTATAATGTATAATGTAATATTTATATTAGATCTATAACAGATAATGCGGTATTTTCCTAATTTTCTTAACATCGAGACTAAACCGCATAACAAGATTCTATGTGGTAAAATTAAACATGAATTGGATTATGATTGTCTAATAAAGAAAAATCAAGTTGTAAAAAATGAGATGTTTCTTGCTCTTAAAGAAGAACACAAATATTCTTTTTCATTGATTGAAGACTTTTTTTCGGATAGTCACCAAGATATCTTTAATATTTATGGTGGAATTATAGAAGATAATATTTGTTATAATAGTACAGATTATGAAATTAAAATTCGTATAGTATTCTATGAATTATTGCATCCCGAGTTGATCAATAGAAAAATTGTTAAAGAATTTGAAACATTATTTTTACAAGCATATTTTATAATTAATAATACTTTGAAAACAGAATATTATGACTATGAAATGTCTATTCATAATAATAATATGTGCAAACCTAGAATATATGATACATCTTATTTGGAGAGTGACAAACTAAAAACTAAACTATATAATTACCAGAAAAATAATATAGCATTTATGAAAAAAACAGAGGAAAATGGTGTTGATGTTGAATTTAATCACGATATTTTATTCTTTTTTGATAATGGTATAACATATAATTTTAATAAGAATGAATTTATTGAATCTGGGCAAAAAGAAATACATAAAATTTATGGTGGAATTATTTGTGATTCACATGGTCTTGGAAAGACATATCCAATGCTAACAATTTCTGTCGATAATCTTGATATTAAAACATTAATTCTAGTACCAGACCATATTATTGATCATTGGATAGACCAATTTAAGAAACATATTGTAATACCATATGAGAAATTATATGATAAAATTACTATTGTCAGTTTTACAGATTTTGAAAAAAGTAAAATACCGAATAATTATGATCGTGTTATTATAGATGAGATACATGAATTAGAACGTAAATATCAATCAGTAAGAAATAAAATATTAACTTATACATTTAAATATCGATGGGGGTTAACAGCAACACCATTTATTACTGAAGAATCATTGTATTTTATTTCAATATTTCTTACTGGTGCTAAATATATAAATCAAAGAATAGTAAATGAACCAAGAATACAAACAAGTTTTATGCAACTATTTATAAAAAATACACATGAGAATACATATAATGAGGTTAAATTACAAAAATTAAATATACATAATCAACTAGTATATCTTGATCATACACAACAAACTATTTATGATACTGAGAAAAAAACAATGAATGGTACTTTAAATCTACGTCATCTATTGTGTGATATTGAATCAACCTTTAATAATAATCAAAATAACTCTTTAACTCCATCTGAATTGAAAAAAACAATTTTAATTCATTATAAAACAGAGTATGAAACACGTAATGAAGAACTCGAAGTCCTTAAATCACAACAAAAGAATTTAATAGAGACATATACTATAAATAAAAGTATACTAGATGTACATACATTTAATGAACGAATTAATCATTATGAAATGCTTATTTCTGATAAAGAAAAAGATGTGCGAAACTATAAAACAGCGTATGAATATTTCAATTCTAATATAAATACTATAGAAAAAATTGTTACTTCAGATGGTGAAACTTTATTAGCAGATGAAAATTGTGGTATTTGTCTTAATACATATACACCACCAATTAGTTACATTAAACAATGTGGACATTTCTTTTGTAAGGAATGTTTTGATTATCTATCAAGTATTAATAGAAATAATGTAAAATGTCCAATTTGTCGTAAAGAAAATGGTGATATACTTATTGTTAATAACATAGTTGATATTAATTCTAGTTCAAAGACACAAGAAGTAATAAATATTTTACAGAAAACAAATAACAGATTTCTTATTTTTACACAGTTTCCAAAAATAATACCAAGCTTATTAATAAAATTAACAAGAAATAATATATCAGCTATTGAATACAATGTTTTTAAAAAAACAGCAAACAAAGATGATTGTCAAGTAATTATCCTATCATCTGAAACTAATGCATCAGGTATTGATATGAGTTTTATATCAAATATTATTATCTTTGAACCATTTGAAAATGAATATTATTGTCAAGAAATAGAGAAACAACTAATTGGAAGATGTTATCGTATTGGACAAACTAATGAAGTAAATGTATACCGATATATATGTAAAGATACCATTGAGGAGGAAATTTATTCTAAATTTATTTAATAAAAAAAATTGATAATTATAACTATCTGCTAGATTAACTATAATTTGATATAATAATACATATGGGTTCATTTATTTCAACTACATCTTCTATTCGTTCATCAGAAGCTACATCAGAAGCACCAGAGATTACAGCAAATATTCCAACACCACCTCAAACACCTGAACCAAAAATGACTACTTCGGTTTTCTCTGGTTTTTCGTATTTTGAGAACAAGATTGACAATATGTGTTTTGTGAGTGCTTATCCTCCTGGTCCTAATCGTTGTGTATATACAGGCGATCTTCCAGTTACTAACACTTATCTCTTTAAGGATCTATTCAGTCAATATTCTCCTGAAGAACTTTCTACACAACTATATGATTTTTTGGCATCTCTCAGTGCAGAAACATTCGGTTTTGCTGATTTCTTCTTTCTATTGAAGGATTTTCCATCACAACTCTATTCTGAATCTATTATTAGATGGTATTCTTCTCTATATTTTTCAGATTCTGTAATGGTTGATGGTGTATGTCGTGCAACTGTACGTTCAGATGATGATGATTCTTTTACTAAGACAGTTTATATTAAGGATACTACACTTCCACAAGAAGCACTTGATACATTTGTGTTCTTTGCATCAAACAACAAGATTTTTACTGCTCTTGGAAACAAGGTAAAGTCACCATCACTCACAATCAATTTCACCGGTCAAGAAAAGAAACTTGATGTTCTTAAGGTTGGAATGCACGGAACTGTTATTCTTGGAGAACATCTTGAAGCATATGAGAAGAAGGACATGAATACAGCGTATGAAGAGTTTCTTAAGAACAAGGAAACAACTGGTCAAGAATTCCTTAAGATTAAGGGGCGTGCAGTTAAGCCAGCTATGCGTAATCTTGCTGAAGAATTTGGTTTCAAGTCTGATGATTTTCAGTTTGATACATATCTTGTTGGTATGGATACACTTGATGGACGTGATCCTCGCTATTGGACTTTTGGTAACAACAATCAATATGGTTATCAACGACCATCACAATCTCTTATGATTGCTCTTGTTGCTCATTGTGATGCTCCAGATACTATTCCTGAACCAGAAGATACACATGAATGTACAAAGGGTGTCATTGTATCTACCGAATATGCTCTCCAGGAGTTTTCAACTTCTGGAAAGCTCAAGTGCGCTTTTCCATCTCATCCTCGTCAATTTGCGGATTGTATTAAGCTTCTACCATTTCTGGTTTAATTTTTTTTAAAATTTACATATTTCTGTAAAATAATTTATTTTAGCTCTTAGACTATCTTGAAATAAAATTACAAAGAATGCAACTGGATATGGATTTGCATATTCCTTAAGACTCTTATGGTTATAACCTTTAAATGTAGAAGGAGGATTTAATCCCATCCAGCCATCTAGAGGAAATGGCATTGCTTGAACAAGATTACGTGCAATATAAATGACTATACCAATTAAACACATTTCTAATACAATTTCAGTACCTAATTGAATTTTTCCCTTTAAATTTTTTTCATATTGATTTTTATCAAATTTAAAATATTTTGATAAAAGACGAGCAAATGCATAACCAACGATTGATGATCCAGCAAATAAATAACCAATATCTATCATTTTAAGACCTCTAATTGAAAGGTCGTGTTTATAATTATAATTCATATATAATAACTTTATATAAAAAATTGAAATTTTTAATTATCTATTAAATCTATAATATTTGCATTAATACCATTCAGTAATACTGAAAACAACACGCACTCCATCACAAAATGGCTCTTTTTCGCAACACCAAGGATGCTTATGTGTTTCTTGTGATCGATACAAATGGTACAAATCCTACAATCGTTTACAAGAACATCGACAATGCGAGCTTTGATTTTCCCGCAGATCAATGTATCATCGGACAACATCTTGATACTCGCAAGTTCAATTGGCAACGTACCCATATTTACGTGATCGCATATGTCGATCCTATCACAAAGAACACAATTACACCTGTTTTTCCTATTGGCTCTCTGTTATATTATACACCTGCTAGTGACCAATATTTGACTCGCCCTACGTCAATCATGTGGCGATCATATGGTTACCAGAAGGATGGTGATCAGACGACTATCGATGCAATACCACTCGTCAATGATATTCTTGCACATTTGCCTGTACCTGGTCAGTCTCTTGACATTCATCCAACTATCCATCACCGTGACCAAGAGTATGGTTATGCATTTGTCATTGTGCGAAACCAGATCTTTGATTGCCCTGAACGGGTAATGATTGCACGCGAGGATTTTGGGTTCAACAGTCGTGCAAAGGTTTATGGTCGCTTCATCGATAACATTTACCACAACGACATCGCAATTCGTGTTTTTGCTGTGAGTGTTGGAATCTTGAATTCAGAACACAAGTACATTTCATCCCCTGCACACAAGTGGGGTAGCATCTTGTTCTTTCCTCCGCACTCATCAACATCTCCTGTATGTTTGGCATCTACCATCAATATCCAGAACTTTGGTGTCGACAAGTTCTGCAATGTTGTCAACACAACTGGTTTTGTTTCAGCTATTGCTGGTTTGATCTTCACACCAATCCAAACACAAACAACACGACCTATTTATGTGTCTCAGCGTCCTCCTTCAGGACTACGTAATTCAGTTTCTCATCATGTGTAATATGTATGTGGTCTTCACTTCAATTTTTTCTAAATCTCAATATAAAAAAATATGTTATTTTTGATAATTTATAATTTATAGTTATATATATGGGAAGTTTAAGTAATGGTTTATTTATAGGTACAGTAAGTATAAATAATGTTGATGGATCTGGTAATATATTAACAAATGTAATAAATTCTGGATTTAAAATGTTAGATAGTTCTGGTAATGCTTTTATTTCAGATGGTGATGGATGTATGAGAGTAAATATTGCTGATATAGGAGATGCAGCAAC